>Ga0157364_1008147_pt1 | contig 10849 bp, 3 predicted proteins | sample AttsexASBM2_FD_111476 | JGI IMG/M metagenome (GOLD analysis project Ga0157364, IMG submission 111476) | Fungus gardens microbial communities from leaf cutter ant in Ribeirão Preto, State of São Paulo, Brazil - Atta sexdens ASBM2 | ecosystem: Host-associated > Fungi > Mycelium > Unclassified ... | reverse complement strand
TGTACAACTTTTATGAAAATATTGAATATCTATTGAAACCAGATAGCACACGAACATTCTGTAAATATTTTATAAATATTCATTAAAAATCTTATATTAATATATTAAAAATACTGTATTATATATTCATGATATGTTCATACACAGTACAGATATATTTGAATGGCACCACTTATGAATGTCCTTTTTGTTATGAATATGAATATCTAAATAGAATATTCTGTGTATATTTATAAAATATTCGATTTAAATATTTAAAAATTAAAAACAATTATATTTTATATATAAAAATATTTATAAAATAATTTTTTTTTGTTCTCTCTGGAAATTAGAATCTGATACGCGGCAGAATGTAGGTATCTTGTTTTTTATAATTTTCATCTTGCTCGTTCGAATTATTCGAAATCATCGAATTTTGTTCGGGAAACGAGAAAAAGGTCTTAAATTTATTGCCTGGAAATTATTTGTGGCCATCGGTATAACTATCGTGTTTTCCCACATTTACATAATTCATAATTGAATTCGCGATTTTACAATGGCTCTGTCAAAAACACTGTTGAATTAATGCCGATTATCAATGTAATGTAACATGATGCAAAACATGGCTTATATTGGCTTAATTATGAATCGATCGTTCTCGTGAATCGGAATGTGAGAATCTCTGGAAAAGCGTTTTAGTAGTCGGGATAATGAGCTCTCTCTCTCTCTCTCTCTCTCTCTCTCTCGATAGGTTAGGTTATCGAGGATTCGTAGGGAAGCAAGTTTCCGTTATCGGCTGCGGAATCCGGGACTCGAGAAGGAGATTGTAGGTGTTCAGTATCCGAGGCGATAAGCTACCCTACAAACTATGTGTTGCAGCAGCACAGGAGAGCATCCTTGAATCCTCTCCCTATTTTTTCCATTTATCAGAATGTCGGAAGTTAAAGTTTGCAAGGCGTTCGAGAATCTAAAATAGTTAATTAATCCACGGCGCTTATACGTCAGAATTCGTGGGACGTGGCTATTACAGGCATTCACGCGCGTGGCGAGATAAGCAATTATAATGCAGATAATTATCGTAATCAGCATTCTCTAATGTTCTTTTTGCCCTCGTGATTCTTGCATTTATCTTGCGAAAAAGTTTTCGCAGCAAGAGCGAAGAAGCATTAAAAATTTGCAAAATTAAACTCTTAATTGCCTATTTACATCGCTTAAACTTCTTCCTCATTATTTCACTAAAACTTTTTCCTTTATTATTGTTTGAGCATGATTTAAGAACGGATTCTTCACTTTTACGAGAAATAACTGATAATTGCAAGATTACACGGTACATTAAACATTATGTAAAGGAAAACAGAAATGTTTCATTAATTATTCCTTTTCCATAGAATTTTTTTTTCAGTTACCTCTCATCTTTTCCAACATCGTGGTTATAAAAATTGCATTTTATACACACACGTCGAACAAAATAGGTGCAATCTACAATAACCATGAAAAGACCACGAAATTGAATTCTATTCGGAATACAGGAAATACTCGGAAATTCGAGTACACTATTAAAATTGAAACTACTCTAGTTTATCGTACACTATCGTGCCTCAAAGAGTTAAATCCAGAGTGAAAATTCGCACCGGATATGCAAAATAGAGTGAGAGAGGTCCGGGCCTCTATATAGTAAATTGGCACTATCGATCTGCCATAGCGCGAAGTACAAGTGGATAAGCCAAGATATCTCGAGTGGCAGCATGTACACACACACACCGGATGATTCGCAATGATCCAACCTATCACGTTCACGCCTCGCGTCGACAAAAGCTGTCGCGACAAAATGCGAGTCGATAGGTCCTGCGTTTCAAATTCTCTCACTTTCCCTCTCCCTCTCTCTCTCTCTCTCTCTCTCTTTCTTTCTCTTTAATAGCAATCTTTCTCAAGAGTTTGCGCAAATATTTTGTTCCGTATTTATTCGCGCGAGATCGATCGTGTATTGTTTCGTTTTCGTACAATACAACACTTTTTTCCTTTCACTTTTTTACATTTATCAAATGCATCAATTCAGATTTCAAAAAATTGCAAGAAATATACTTTTTGAATTAAATGTTCACAATTTGAAAGAAAATATTAATAATGAGACAATTAAAGAACTTCAATTATCAATTACTACAATTAGATTTTTGCAGTTTTATTTTTGGAAATTTTAAGTATTTCATTCTAATAGCATGTAAGAAATTTATCCGGGCTTATCGTGAATTTTACATGTTTTATTGCTCCCTATTTGTGTATTTGATGTGCAACATATTTCGAATCATGATTTTTTAGTATGACCAATTTTTTTACATACTGAATTTTTCAGTCAGAGAGATTTTTCGATGTGATATCCTCCACGTGGGAAGTTTATTAAAAAGATTCTATCTGCTTGCTATTGCAGACATAATCTTTTTTTATATGACCTTTCATTTTGACATGTTTTTAGAATAGAAAAAGCTTGCAATATTTTACACAGACTTTTATTCTTTAAAAAATTACTCTCGTTTAATATTTAATGGAGACTCTAATCATTTCTTTAATCCATATAAATTTTTACAAGAGACGCATGCCTTTACACAAATCTAATGACATTTTAGGTTCTATTTAGGAAAGATTGAAATTTACAATCTTTTTAAATTTTAAATATATTTTTAATAATTTTTGCTTAACTTTTATTTAATTAAAATTTATCTTTAATTTTTTAAATGTTTAGAAAAGGATATCATCATCAGGATATTTATTAAATATACAAGGAATAGAATTGACATTTTATGCATTGTGTTTACAAGTTTAGATATTAAAAATTGATTATAGAAAAATTAATTAATTAATTTTCTTAATTCGCCGTTGATGGAGAGTCAATAGATAATCAGTGTGTCATGATAATCATATATATGCATGTCCGACATGTTGGAATTCAGGATTATCACCATAGGCTATTCACAAGAACCGCTTCCTAATTAAACATCCATTATTGATCAGTCGAGATCCAACTGACGCGATACATTTATCAATTTTCATATTATATATCAAATAGATATATCAAACTCATTATATATCGCAATAACATTTTCACATCATCTTTTGTAGAATAATGTATAGAATAATTTACTTATTGGAATAGTAAAGTACTGTTAAAGTCAGACAATGCTCGAGTAATCAGACATTGTGGAAGATCTTTAAGTAGTAAGGACTTAACTTGATCAGACACGTCTCTTTCGAAATAATGAAAGACCGCGAGTGAGACATTCCTAGACATTGTTTCTTCTTTGCGTTATTATTTTTTTGAATATATTATCTAAAACAAATATTATAAAAATGTTATAATAATTTATATGCACCTATAAATTATATAAGTTTTTGTAATATAATAATTAAGAGCAATTAATACAAACTAGTGAGAACAGTAAACAAAAACGTTACAATGGCTGTGCATTATGTTAATATATGCGTATTTCGGATATGTATTCACGATTTCACTAAAAGAAAGTAAATACAGCTTCTACAGTAAATGAAGAGCTTTCAATTAATTGCGAATGATCGACACATAATTACATTAATGAGGTATTAATAAGTGTTTCGTGTAATTAATTACGCGAATTATCGATTATCAATCTTTAACATTAGTTTACTGGCAAAAAGTCGAGAATTTCAATAATCAGTAATCTATTTTTTGTCGATTAGCTTAAATATGACTAGTTAATTGAAGCGTGCGCTCTCTCTTTCTCTCTCTCTCTCTTTTCGAGCAGGAAAGTGGTCTTTCAGTCTGTTGCTGATATTCGCTGTATAATATATTAGCAGTGTATTATTAACCGTGTAATGATGTGCCGATGTGTCTCGCGTAACTATATTAAAGCTTCTCTTCGTGCATAATAAAATTAAGGACACGTTCCGATCCCATTTCGTTCGTTAGTTCAGGCGACTGAATCTTGACGAGGTACTGTCGACAGGACACTTACAATTAACCGTATTTCCATGCGTGTCCTACAGACTAGGAACAGTTTAGCCAGAGTATACATTCGCTAGGATCAAATCTTGTCACCGGAAATCAATTCTCGTCTCTTGTCCCTTCGAATTCCTCCTCTTGTTGACATAATGAAATCAATTAATCAATTTATACGTCAATCTTTGACCATTATTATTTATTTGCTGAAGAATGGAAATTAGAAAGAATTTATTAAATTTTTATTTACGCTAAATGATTAGCATAAATTGGATATTCCTTAAAATCTTGATATTTTTAATTAAAAAAATTTTTAATTATCTATTCTGTTTATATTTACATAACATAAATGTTTTATTTATATTTAAATGTAAATTTTATTTATTTAATATTTTATTTAATTATATTTATATAACATAACATTTAATTATATATTATTTAATAATAGGACGATTAAAGTTTGGGATTCTTTTAGTCTCAGATTTAAGTCTCTCAAGTGTGTAGAATCTGAATCTTAAAATTAAAATATTGAATCTATAAATCTTAGAATAATTGACTTTTGTGACGTAGAGATTTCAAAATCTTTCTTCTCTCTTCACCTTGTGTTCCTCAGGGACAAATGATACATCTTGAAGTTGATGCCCTAGCTATACTTAATCGGTCGATCTATCCTAAAGTTTCTCGGCGAGTGAATAATTATACCTGATGAATATTCCATTTGATCCGTCCTTCGTCCTTCGTTCTTCCCTCTGTTCATTAAGAAGCATCATCCTGAAATCTATTTCCTTGCTAATGAATCCTTGGTTTCGCGAATTTTTCGCTCTTCAAATTTTCATAATTCTCTAGAAGTTACCTCATCGCAATTTTGGGAAATGTATTAATTATAGAATATTTTGCTCCTTTTAATTGATCGCTTTAAGTTTACATTCTATGAATTTTTTATTCCCTTAACTCTTTTCTTGTACACTGAAGAAAACTAAAGAATAAATATTTAGAATATTTTTTTCTCAGTCTAAAGAATGTAAAATGTATCTCGATAATTTATTTCAGGAACGATCTGAAAATAGAAGATCGATATTTCTAATGTAACCAATACAATTCAGCAGAAATTACAAGCAATGGTAGAAACACCGATCGTGATTGACCGATACAAGACACGAATCCGTTTCTCTCCGGGGTGAAATTAAAGCGGCGAATCCCGTGAGTGCGTGTTATTTCTGAGCATCGATCCTCTGTTTCCCTGTTGATTCCTCCCATGCACGCCCGCCGTCTTTCCTTTGTGGGTCGCTACGCCACTCTATATTTGACCCCACTTCGGCTAAATTAAGTTGTTGTTTAACGCAGCCGCAAGTCGTGTTGAGAAATCACGATCTACGATTAAAGATACTTTAACTCAGATTGTTCAATTAAACTTTGGAAAATTTTGTTATACATTTATGAACTTAATTTTTTTGTTAAATTTGGTTATTTATTATCTTTAATATTTAATATTATTACTATATTGTCAACGTCGTGTGTCAAATAAATAAATAGCATTTTTCTATTAGCAAATTAACGGAGATGACGAATGTAATAGGAATAATAATCATTATTTACACAATTATCAATCGCAGATTTATGAGACATTATTATTAATTATAAGAGAAGTTATTATTTGGCTTTCAAAATATGTCAATATTTGTTCCATAAATCAAATTCAAAATTTTCAAGAGATTTATATTAAATTAGCATGCTTCCATTCGGATATTCGATATCGCAGTGACATACAGCAAAAGTAAATTAATGAAAATTGATAGAAAATTATCGACAACCAGACAATGGAAATAATGCTCGTATTTTCTATTTTTTTATTAATTCCTTGCAGTTTCTTTCTGCTTTAAAACTGTATCAGGTTTCCGCAAAAGTGACTAGAATTGGAAATTTATACCTTCGTATAAAAATGTATAAAAACTAATGTTATACTGTACATAAAACATTAAACAGGTTTATTAAACAGCGTTAATATTTATATAATTTAACATACAATACAATTTTATAGTTTTCAATAATAGAAAACAACAATAAAACTCATGCTTACCAAGTTCGAAACACACGTACAATAAAATATTTGAAAAAATGATGCTTCCTGGACCTTTGAAATCTTCCTTTAATTTAATTGCTTAGTTAAGAATTAAAAGATATTCTTAATTCTTGTTTCACTGTTCAACAAACTTCACGCAATGAATTTTCTTTCGATTTGAACACGAAGGTCTCAATGTGCTACCGTTACCAGCTGCACTCGTCCTGTTGTGATGCAAGTATCAAGTAAGCATTACTAGCTTGCCACCGGGTGATCCATTATGCATAAGCGCGCTCGTTTTGGCCAACAAAGAGCCTTGAGCTTCTCAGGAGCGATTCGTAAAAGCGAGCCACCTATCACGCGAGAAGACCGATGTGAGCCTGCAGTAATGTCGGCGATAAATAGCGCGGTTTATGCGCCCTTACGCCAATTCCGCCCGCATCCGCCTCCACAAATCGCTCGAAATAGCGAGTGTTGTTCTCGACGAATAGGATCGCTTAGATAGATTTTCCTTTCCGGCTCGATTCTTCCCTCTTGACAGCTGACGTTTCACTTGGCGTCCGTAGATTTTTAACTTCTTTGTTTCGGATATAACTAGCAACCCTTATTCGCCCGAGTTTCGCCCTTTTACGCGAGGTGGAAACTACCTTATATATGAGTAGATTTTCCCCGGAATTCTGTTTCCGCTGATTCTTTCGCCAGGCAGGCGATATTTCATTTAGAGTATCAGTGAGAAACTTTTAACCCTTCCGTTATAGATTTTCCCGATATGAACGTAATAACATTGGCGATAAAATAGCGTGGTTTACGCTGGTTTACGTGCGCTTGTGACATTTTCACGCCGCCCGTTTTCTGCCTCCGCCTGAAAACTGTTCGAAAGAGGTAGGTGACATTTAATACAAAATCTCGTGTAGGAAAATGTTTTAATCTTTTTATTTGAATTTCCGTGTAAATATGGGCACAGCATTATCGGCAATAAATAGCGCCCTCATGTGAGTTTACGAAAATTCATCTACCCTCGCTTCAAATTGCTTCGAAATAGTTGCTCGTTGTCCAGGTCATTATTACTTTCGTGGACAAGTAATGTATTTTGTTTGAAAGGTTATGGAATTTAATCTTTGCTTTTCACGATTGTACAAATATAGAAATATCGATGGCGATTTCCTCTCTCTTTTTCTTCAAAATCGCTTGGAATAGGCGTGCAACATTTTATTCGGAATGTTAGGAAAGTTTAATTCTTTCGTTCCGGCTCCTCTAAATGTGGACACGGTAATGTCGGCAGTAAAATAGTGCCCTTATGTGGATTCCATGCCTTTCTCGCCTCGAATTACTTGAAATAGTCTGTAAATAACATTCTTTACTCTTTGAGATTTTCATTACCGACGATTATTCTTGTTTTGAACAGTTAACATTTTATTCGGGATGCTGGAAAATTTTTCGTCCTTTTATTTCAGATTCGCCAAATATATGGATACCTACGGTAATCTACTGGTGATAAATGTGCGACTCACATCCTCCCTTAAATTGCGAAATAGGATGCGAGAACGCGTTTTATTCGAAACATTAGAAAATTATTAATGTTCGTCAATTTATTTATTCTTGACATATTGTAAATTATAATATTATTAACAAATATCAAGATAATTAAATATTACATATATATATGTATGTGAAATGTTATTTTTAACATCTTGTATAAATTATAACATTATTAACGACATTAAGCATAAAATATAGCAATAAATGTTATATGCAAAATACTAAATATTACTAAATATTCTATTATAAATTTAAATATTACTAAATATTTTACGTACACTGGTTATTGCGATTAATATTATTACATGCCTCGGTGGTCGAATTGGGAGGATGTCCGTACGGAATATTGAAGATCCGGATTCCCGGAATCCCGGATGAGATAATATTTTTCGTAGTAAATTATTTACAGTTTTCGAGATACTTATTAGCAACAAATTATTAACAACTATCTAAAATGCTTATTTTAAGATTGAAAGTTCATTAATAACACATATAATAACGTATAATTTTGCTTATAAGTAATGTTTCACTTAAAATCGCATATTGCTATATTGACTGTGTTATTTATTGCAAAAAATAGTTGTATTTTAACCACTGGACTCATATATATCTCTTTAGATTAATGGAGTGTGTCTGTCTGTTTATATTCGTTTCTCAATTCATACAAGAATATATTTTATAACAAGAATATATTTTGTTGCACAAGGATCAAGTAAATATCACAAAGAAGAAATATATTACATAAATTTCTAAATACGTATCCAACAGCCTATTTACTTAATTATTGGCGGTTTATATAATAAATTAACAACACTGAGGATGACCTGATAGAAATCGAAACGTTTGCATTATAAACATGTACTGAATATTGTTTCATTGGCCCGTAGATTTTCTTAAATACTTCCTTTAATTTAAAATGCTTATATTTGCATCAATAATATTAATTACTCGTCGATTAAGTTGCGATATTACTACTCCAGCTTCAGTTTAGGATTATATTTAAGACCGATAAATAATTAGCTCACGGATTACTTGCACTGGAAATTGTATAAATTCATGAGAATTATTAGACACGAAGAACCGCCTTGGCCGAATGACATTTTCCACTCATACGTGTTTAATCTCGTCGATACATTTTTACTTAACTACGTTGCGTATTAAATATTACAAATTATATTAAATATTGTAAATATTATACAATATAATAAATGTTATATATACGTGAAATGTTGCTTGAAATTTTACGTCTCCTTTGTGAGATCGTACAGTTTTGGTTTCAAGCTTTACTAACTCCCAGGGACTCATCTTCTCCTACACTTTATGTAAGCTATATCGTAGTAAACTCACCACGAACGAGTGTAAGGATCCCCAGTGGCATCACCAAGATAGCGACCATAAGATCCGTGATGGCCAAGCTCATCAAGAAATAATTAGTAACATTTTGTAGCCGTCGTTCCCAAGCGATCGCCAGGCAAACTAGGATATTCCCTGCCGCTGTTCCCAAAACCAAGACGAGTGCCAGCATTGCCCACCAATTGTTGAGCTCTTCCGTGTTCTGACCGTTCTGACTTCCGGCGGGACTCGTGCTCGTCGTCTCCAAGTCGATTTCGCTGCCGTTCGAGGAAACGGCAACCCATAACGAGTAATCATAAGAATCCATCAAGACGACCTGCACGGTCGTCGATCTCGTCATCGCTCAGTCAAAACTTTCACCCACCAAAACGCACACTTTCACGGGACGCGAGGACTCTGTATTTGAAAGCGCACTATCAGAATCGTCGGGATACGAAGATTTTTTACAAGTTGAGAATTATATTGAAGTAACGATGATTTATGTTAAAATTAATAGTCGAAAGTATTTCGGAGAATTAGAGGAGTTGTGAAATTTGAAGGAATTGAAGATTTACAAGAGATTTACAAGAGATAGATATAACATAAATGAGCTATAATTGAAAAACGTTACGGCACTGCGAGAAAGGATTGAAATTGATCAAAATGATAAAACAAAATGAAATATTTTTAGAGCCAAAAATTCGAGGAACGGAAGCTCAGGAAGGTATGGTATTGAAGATGAAAAATTCAGAAAATGCTGGGAATTTACGAAATAAAAATTTGAGCGAAACAAGAATTTATGTTGAAGATTGCTGAGTCGAGAATGTAACAAATTAAAAATTGATGGACTTTGAAAATCTGTAGATAAACTATAAGTATTTGAAAGATTCGAAATTTTATAATAAAATTGCAAATATAGAAATATTCGGGAATCCAAGTAACTAAATATAAAAATTACGAGTATCTTAAAAATCCAATAATTTGATTTTAAAGATACTCCAGTGATTTACAAATTTTATACAACTCTTATATTACAACACTATACATTCCGATCTTGAAATACTTTCCTTAAAAGTCTGAATCAATTTTTCCTTGATGCAGGATTGTAAAATCGTAAAATATTTTCTGGAAGAAGACCTTTTTCCTAAAGACGGAAGAGGCCATTCCGTCTGCGCCTTCCACGAATTACGAGTATCGATAGCGATTCAATTCCATCGATGCGACTGATCCGATATACCGGGTAATATATCGATGGAAAGCGGGGATTGCGTGTTCAACAGGTTTTACATCGATGAGCAGATCGCTTAAGCGAATATTATCGCCATTAGTATACATTAACGTACTTTCAAATTTTTCTAGAATTAACCTATCGCCACTTTAATTGAGTGTAGATAATCTCGGAAAATTTTCGATAATCTCGGAGCAGAAAGCGTTTTATGTGTCTTAGATTTATTTATGATTTGTGTGAATGTGGAGTGTCAAATCACAGAACGTTGGAAAAAGAACAATTAATGGCCTTAAAATTCTATATTGGCGATAAATCGCAAAATTTAATAGTTTTGGGAATTGAAAATGTCAGAGTTTTAATGAGTGTTTTTTAGGAAATTAAAAACAAGAAAATTGATGAATCTTAAGCGCTATAAACACATAAAACAAACAATTTTTAAGGATTTGTTCTAAAATTTGGAAATTAAAGAACATTAAATAAATTGGTAAAATGAGTTCTAAAAAGTTCGTTATAGCTCTAAGATCTTACAGTTTATTTTTTTTTCATGATTTCAAGAATTTAAACGAAGAAAGTCTTCAGTAGCTTTAATAGAAATTCTTAAGCAATTTAAACTTTTTAGAGGTTCTTTTCAAAAATTCAAAGAAATGAATTAAACTGTCAAAATAGATTAAATTAGCCAAAAGTAAAGGAATTTAATCAAGATTTTGAGGTTTTGAAAAAACCTCTCTCTAGAGATTTACATAAT
>Ga0157364_1008146_pt1 | contig 10849 bp, 4 predicted proteins | sample AttsexASBM2_FD_111476 | JGI IMG/M metagenome (GOLD analysis project Ga0157364, IMG submission 111476) | Fungus gardens microbial communities from leaf cutter ant in Ribeirão Preto, State of São Paulo, Brazil - Atta sexdens ASBM2 | ecosystem: Host-associated > Fungi > Mycelium > Unclassified ... | reverse complement strand
TTATGGTTCTCTTTATTTTAATTAGAAAAATTGAAGATTGCGTCACTTTAGACTTTAGACATTGCACTCGATAATTGACTTTTTGTACTGTGCTTTCGCATCTGTTTTATCCTAAGCTTAACACATTTTCCACGATAAATTAGGTGAAGGCAGCTTTGAAGCGAGGCGTAGAATATGGTATTCTGCGACGATACCGCGGTCATTACTTTCTTCCTACTGGTGACGAATTGGATCGCGCGAATCGTATTGCTATACGATTTGCAAAATTGCCGACACCCGCGCCAACTACATTCGCCAAGTCTAAAATCAAGTCCCGGAAGATAAAGGATAGTAAGAAACCCCAAGGAATTGATAATAGAATGCGAAACAGTAAAAAAGTTGAGAAAACCCACTCCCCCACTATCTCAGCCAGTTCGAGTTTGACGGACGAAATTGTCAGTGACATTGCGTCCGTGACTGAGTAAAATTATATAACAGTTTGTACAGCATCAGGAAAGAATTTTTTTCGTGTTATATATTAAAGTCCTATCCTGTTTGTTTTATTGTGTAACGTATGTTTGTGCATAACTGCTATCAATTTTTCATTAAGCAAAGTATAAAAGTGATTTATTGACAATCAATTGATTGATATAAATTGTATATGATTGTATTTCTGTATAAATGTTACTGTATTGTATCGAAATATTGCTAAATAATAAGAAGATATATTACAATATTTAAGAATGATATACGTATTGAGTATAACGGAAGTAAGCATGATAATTTATTGCATTCATTCGTTTATAAATTATTAGAATAATATTTAAATGGTAAATAATCGTATTTGGGACAGAGTTTCATTGTTATTGAAATTTTAATATCTTTAAGCAGAGTGGGATGAACGGTACTATTGGGGACAATCAATCGTGAGAGATGAATCAATCGTTTTCTATTACAACGGTATATCGATTTAGCCGACCTGACGTCCTACCGCTTCCGCTTGCTCGCGCTGTGGCAGAATTAAGTGAAATGAGGAACGAGGTTTTTTTTCGTAAATTGCACCGGAGGCAAGACGACCATTTATAAAAGTTAGGAGCTTCTTACCCGGACCGATAAACTTAATAGCTTCAGAAATTTACGGGGTTTGGCATGCTGAGGAGAAAATTTTGCGCGCCTCTGTTTTCTTGCGATCGATCGCTCGCTACTTCTTCCTTCTTTTATTGGATACATCCACGCCATTACGCCCGCGAAATAATTTTGTTCTCACTCTGTCTTTCATCTCCCTCTCCTTCTCTCTCTCTCTCTCTCTCTCTCTCTCTCTCCCTCCCTCTCTTCTTCTCTATGTATACGTCTTGTAGTGCAATATCTTCGATGGAACGTATTTACGGCGCCATGACGGCGGATTTAACGGCGAGTTGTGTAAGTTATATTTCCTATGACTATGCGAGAAAACGCAATATAAATTATAAAAGACACGAATAATAGTCCGTCGATGATACAAATGCAGTAATGCAATATCGGTCGATATAGTGTATTAAATGGAAAATCTGGTAATTACGATCGATAACTTCGCACGTCGCAACATGATGTTGCTTCCGCTATCCGATAATGCCTGGATTAATTTGATGCCGGGATCGAATAGCCACATAATTACGTTCACACGGAAAATGTTGAAGTGCATTCTTTACTTCAAGAATCTTCTGATACTGCAGAAAGCTCACTTATCAGCTCTTAATTCAACTTTACAGATAGAATTATATATTGACATGTTAAAATAGATATTAATAACTCTACACTATAAGGATAAATAATTATAGTGGCACGAGATTGCTATTAAGTCACGAGAATATAACATGCGTGATAAATTGTTAGTCGAGTAATGTTAGAAATGCAATAGATAAAAGACAACATAGTTACTTCTAGACTCGTTCTTTTTGTCACCTTATTTTATTTGCGCGCGCATTTCTGCACGATGGGTTTCCTTTCTTTTTTGCGGAATTCACGTGAGTTATATTGGTTTACTTGGAATTTCGGAAGCAAACTGGAATACAGTTGGTGTTTCGTGAATTTGTTTCGAGACGACTGGTCTGGAATTCCGCCGGGATCCGATTAAATTCCGTGAGAGAAATGGTTTTAGTCCCGACGGCCTATAATCTCGAAAGCATAGTCTAGCTATGAACAACGGGTATCATGGGACAATTCGAATCCGTTTAAATGATAATTTGAAAAGCTAGTTGGCATCTAAAGCTCTCGCTATATCGCTAGTGGTCCGTGTAACGATCAAATTGAATGACAATGTCGGGCAAACTGAGGATAGTGTATATATAACTCTTTGTTGACTAGTTTGCATGCACACAGCTAGCTTGCAATCTAAAAATATCCTATGTGTGTGTATGTTTTTATATTTTAATTAAAATTAGTGCACACAAAGATCGAAATATATTATTTATATATTTTATTTGAAACTTAGTTTTTTGTCATTAAATGCTAGAGATATTAAAATGTTCTGATATTCGCGCGCGATTATTTGAAGTGAAAACACATACATTTTGTCATACAATTAATATCAATAAATTCGAAATAGTTTCCAGATTTTATTGGTTATAAATGATTAATAGTGCGCGGTTAGTCTGCGCGAGTAAAAACGGAATATCAATAATTCTATTAACATGCGTTCCTTTGCAGCTCGATGGAGATACGAATATTACCAAATTTCGCTTACGCGACGGTCGTGATGGGGAATGCGTGGCGATTGCGGTAACGTAGACCAGAGATTGAGTTTTCCCAGGAGAGTGTGCGTGTCGTGGAAAGCGATGAGGGGCTTTATTTCGTGTATACACTATAATTGTAAGTTGCTCGACTCGGTCGTATCAAGGAGTCCGAATGAATGCCGTTAGTTCGAATTCCGCCGAGCTTCGCGGTTCCGCAACTGCAATTGCATGGCTCCCGTCGAGCAATACGATCTCGACTGACCTCTACGTTGCTGCTGCTGCTGCTGCTGCTGCTGCTTGCGAAAGGGAGATGTAGAGAGTTCCTCTACATCTAGGAAATTGGAGAATGGGACCAAAAGCAATTGCAGTAGACTGCAAAGGTATCCGTAGTCTTGGCGAGCTGTACTGGTGATTACTCAGATTAATCATTTTATTCGGGAATACGTTTAATTTGAGATTTCTCATTGTTCCATGAACACAAATTAAGTTCCATTGCGAGAATTACGCAAAATTTATTTAGAATGCACAATCGCTTTGGAGTTACTTTTTCAGTAACTTCGACATTCGCATGTATTTCATATTTCATTAGTCTAAGTTCACAATCTTGTTTTAAGAGGTCGTAAGCCGTAAAGTCTTAAGAAATTGATCAATTACAGTTGAACATGAAAAAAATAATCAACTGTGATTGGTCAATTTCTTATGGCTTTACGACTTAGAGCTTCTTAAAGTAAGGTTGTGAATCTAGACTTATTTCTTGTTAAGTATTAATTTATATTCAGAAGCGACACAGCTTCGTCAATCTACGTAAAATTGATAGTAAGAAGGCACGGAAGATATATGCCGCAGAGTATTTTATGCGGTGTCGTCTTTCACAATGAAATATGTTTTATTATAATGAAGGATTCCCGTGACGTTAATGGGTAAATTCAACATCGCAGCATAAATTCTGTTGAACGATGTAATCGTGATAATCCAGACAGAAGCTACGCGCAAGAGACATTCGCGTCTCATTCTCATGGAACTCGCGGAAGCTTATGGGACGTGATAGAAGCGAATTGTACCAAAGCAGACTTTTGCATCAACGATAGTTCAAATTCATTGGGCTCTGCTCGACATGTTTACGTGATAGTCATCCGTAAGCGGTAGATTGTTTGCACCGGTCATTGCATACGAACGAGATGCATCCGATGGATCCATAGCTTATCTGTTCAGTTCGAAATAACTTGTCGCGCTTGATTATGAAAGCTATATTTTTTCCTGTACATCAGTAAACCGTATTGAATTTAGTTAATCGGCAATTCGTAAAGTCTGTTTGCAAAGTGTTAGATGATTTTATTCAAATATTTTTTTATGTAAATTGAACAACCAATATTGAAATTTCGCGTATCGACTCATTTATTGTTATATTAGCGTAACTTAACAAATGAAAAGAGGCGATAGAGTTTGATTTTTAGTTATGGTTCAGATCAGTAATTATACATTTGGAAGTAGAATAGTACAATGTTGACCATTTGGAATCCTGTTGTGTGTACAGGAACGTGTAAGATAATAGTCTCATGTGCCCATATCTCACATATATTCGCAGAATAACGTAAACTATAATAGTAGCCACAAACATACTTGATTGCAAAACCGCAGTTTACTTCAATAGCTTATTATATTCATGTTAAAATGAAGATTTAAAATGCTAGACAATATTAATATAATTTCTTCAATTTACCTAACAAAAGTATATTTAATTTCTGATGCTGTTCTAATATTTTTAAACAGTTTAAATTTAATGATTATTTTTCATTTTTTTCAAACACGATTTACGTTTGGCTTTTTAAGTTTTTATATCACGAGATAATTGAAGAGGGCTTAGAAATTGTATTGACTGTATCGTTCAAACACGAACAGCTTTGTAAACTGCGGAAATGTTTTATTCGTGAATTATCTCGAGATTAGATTTTCGTACAAACGGTAATGAACGCACGGTAGCTCGCGCTGCTCACAATTTCCGCCTGAAGTCGTAAGAGGTATTAGTTCGAGTTACAGAGATGTTGGCGTCTTCGAAGTTGCAATTGCACGACAGAAGCAACGTAATAACTTCTATTGCATAGAACGCGATTGCCTTGTACTGTTGCGATGTCCGCGGGAATGTAGTAAGGAGATTTACTCTTGACTAGAAATGAATCGGTATCCTGGTAATTATGTCCATAATTGCGTCAATTAATGATTTATCCATGACGTACTCAGTGTCCCGTTACCTATTACCGTTACGCTACCGAATGCACTAATGGTTTTAATGGTCGATGTCGTTTAAGAGAATGCGAATAATTATCTCAAATTAGTAGCTTTAACGTAGTTATTCTGCTTGTTAATTAATCCATCGTATTCTCAAAATGCGTAATAATATAATAATATCAAGCAAACCTACATTACCGTACGTATACATTATCTCATTATATTCCTATTCTTTTTCGATAATTTCATGTCTGCAAATAATACAAATTCGTCCAGGTTGAAAGGGTGTGGAAATCCTGTCGTTTGACCATGCGAGGTCTTGGAAGCGGCTCGTTGCATCCGCAATCGCGCGTATTAATCGATTCCCTCGGGAATGCATCAAGCAGAAGACGGTTGGAGACCAAAGGGTCACTGTGCACCTCGTGTGCGAAACGACCCTTTAGAGCAGTAAGCTGGCCAAACGGAATGCATGACGTTTCTACGATCCATGATGCCTTTTGTGGTACCTAGCAGTGGTAATCCTCTATATGCATATATATTCAAATATATACAGAAGGTAAAGCATTATTTCTTTTCAGCTGTCACATAATATCACTATATAGATGAAAGACTTTAATAAATATAGTATTGAGCTAAACGAAAATTGATATAAATGTCAATATTTTTTACATATGAGATTGTGAAAAATAAAAAGGATTTTATGTAAAAATGTCCGAGCAAGGATCTAATAATAGTTATAATATACTCTTGCTCGGAGACTCAAAATATTTTTATATAACACCACATTTTTTTTTATCTCACGATATTATTATGTGCAAAAAATATTGTCATCTATATATTAACTTTGTGTTACTTAATACAAAAATATTATATTTACAAATATTATATACGTTTCTCTAGATATCTATAATGATATTATATTATGTAGCTGTAGTAGAACGTTGAAAGCGTGTCAGGCTTTCTTTGTGGGTATATTGTTGTGACATTCAAGTAGCGATTATTTACCAAGGATCATTGATGTATTTCACCCTTTTATACAATTATATGTCGTCGTATTGCAAGTATCTGGAATAAACATGAGATGCAAAGCGCTAATATAGAACAAGTACAGTGAAGAGCAAACGAAAGCAGCGATAACAATGAAGTGTACTTTGGAACGCGCTCGTTCGCGCGATGAGAAATGCGCAAACGTGCGAAGCAGGTCGTAAAGTAAAGTGAGTAAACAGTAAAGCAAGGCATGTAAATATTCCAGAATATTCCAAGTTTCATTTTACCAGAGAGAACTGTAGATTAATGCAAGATTCAATCGTCACTGGGATTAATTTATATTTGGATAATATTTCTTTAGTTTGTTAACGTAAATTATTTGAACGATTAGAATGCACTGTACGCGTCGCGCATAATATAATTATTCTATTTCAAATTCATACCAAACGAGCATCAGATGAACATATTTCCACGTATAATTTTGTATTATTATATCACATATGCGATATACAGATATCGGGTAAATTCTGGAAGTTTGCGATGGCAAATAATTTCGTTGCATTCAAGAGAATTATACGTTGCACGAAATCGTCCCACAATTTAGTTAGACGAAGCGACATTTGTATTACTCGAGCGAACACTTTTAGATATTAATATATACGAAGTACATATTAATGTTGCTATATATAGTGGCGTGATTGTGCAAGCTATACGACTACCATTAAAGTGATAGAGTGCGCAATCTACGGCTCAATATTTTCTCAATCTCTACGTGCAAACAAGATAATCGAAATGAGTGTCAATAAAGAATGCATGCTTCACTATTATATTGCCTCTTAGCCGAGCATAGATAACTCGTGTTATCCTGGGAAACTATAGCCGGTCTATTAAGTCTCGTAGCTTTTACTGTTATGAGTTTTATATTGCTTGTTTACAGCGAAAGCTACAGAAAATATTTTTTACGGATTGCTTATTCATTGGCATTATTATTATGATTATTGAAACTTCTTATTAATATCATTTTTCTTCATATTGTTTTTGAATGCATATTTAACGCGATAGCAGATACATTTCATTGCATTTATGCATGTTGAAAAATTTTCCTCGCATAAATGTTTGAACGATTTGACAGTTTCACGGAACGACGAGAAGCTCCGTCGAATTCACTGGACAAGCATTGCATATTTTATAAAATGTCATCACGTAGAGGATATGTTTGCTTTTGTAAACGGAAATGTTCATCCATTTCTGTTTTCTATACAAGTTTCGTTTTATATTTATGATATCATTAAATGTCTTTGACGTAAAATTGTTTCTTTTTGGTAAGAATTTCTATTGTTTAAATTTATTGTTGCAGAATTTTGATAACATTATATAACATTTACATGTATTTTTTTATAATTATTGCTTTATATCGCCCTTATTTCAATCGTTTATTCTCGATATCTCTTGTTTCCTTTTCCCCTTCTGGTATGAGACAGTCGACCGAAATTAAAGCGTTCCAGAATAATGAAGTTAAAGTCTCGGCACATTTCCGCATTTCCCCTTTAGTCCGCTGGGAGGAAGCTCGCTGGAGGACAAAGACAGTGTCGCGGTGAAACGGAGAAAAATAAAGTCGGAGATAGAAAAAGGTGGAAGAGCAGGCACGTCCTTTCGACCCAAACCACCCTCACATCTCCCCGCTGCACCAACCGCCAATGGCCACGTTCCGCCCTGAACACTGGTTAGCACTGTCGCCTGCGTCCCTTTCTCTCTCATCCTCGTAAACGACCACATGCGAACGCGTAGGTGATCATGGATCGACACACATACACCTGAATGAAATGGCGTATTCACTAAAAGGGTACGAACACCGAATACGAGGGAGTACAATGCGTGCTCGTTGAGGATAGTATAGTGGGAAAATGGATCTGGTTGAAGAGACCCTACGTTCCCCGTACATACAGAGTACAAATCGGGGTTTGCGTGCACCGTTGCCCTTGGAAAAGTTGAAATTGTTTTTTACCTTTTCCATGCATGTAACTTTGTTATAACAGAACTTTATCGCAAATACTAAAGAGAAGCTAAATTGTTTTCTAGTCTTTTAAATTTCTAGTGAAAAGACATTGTCGATTTATATTTGAAATTTTTGTTTCGTAAAATTGCAAATACATTGCAAATTCCCGTTTTGCATAGATTTTAAATATATACTTTTTGCTTAGTTTTGTTCGTTTTGTTATATAAACATATAATTTTTGAGATATCTCGATTTGCTTGAAACGACGTGCGAATACGTATGGGGAAGCATTTAAGAGAAAGAAGAGGAAAACAACGCGTTCGATTACGGCACATCGTAATATATAGTCCCACGCTTGCACAGGGGAAAGGCACCCGCCTCCTAAATTCTCTTAAGCCTGCTGAGTGAAAAAGGGAAGACCGAGGAAGAACTCTCTGATTTGATAATACCCTGCGGATTTCGCGATGGGTTTGGTACACGATGTTTCTTCCTGATTTATTCTGCGATCACGTGTATGGTGAGCAAATGAATTTTTATGAACCATTGGTCAGAGTGTCTCCATAAAGATTTAAACGGTTGAATCGATAGAAAAACATTGGTTCGTATTCATGCAAAATCAACTCTAAATATTACTCGCTATTGGATTTATCTATCTTGTGTACATTGAAAACATCATAGACGGCTGCTTTTATTTCGTTGGTTCGATGATTTAAGTTCGCCTTTAGAGCCATTTGGAAATTTGCCCGATGTTCAGGATTAAATATTAATAACATTTAAATAATTCAACAAGAAACTTGAAAAGCTTTATTTCTTTAACACGGATACTTTCTGACAGTTTTATTAAAAATTAATGTTTAAATCTGAAGTTTTGTAGAGAAGTTAACTATCTCTCGACTTTTTTGTACGTTAACCGTTCATAAATTTAAGAGTCTCGCAAAGTGCTGAAATATGTCTGTGCAAAATTTTATGCCAAGCTTGTAAAAAATGGTAAAAAAAAAGAATATTCGTTGAATGATCTTATAATTTGTATAGCTCAATCTATTAAATATCATTATACACACAGCACACACAAATGAAATACAATAGATATACATCACAAATAGAAATTTAAGATAGAATGATAATCATGGAATGATAATCAATGTATAATAACATGTAATTTCTTTATTTTATAGAAAAATTGTAATATTTTTATGTTTTATAGGTAAATGGTAAAATCAAATATTATATAAAATTTAAATAATTAAAATATATAACAAAACGTCAGAGAGCAAAGAAAGGAGAAGAGAAATATAGAAATATTAAAAATAAATACCTACGGACATACAGAACAAATAATTCAACAAATAATAGCATCTATATTTCACACACTACGGACGACAGAAAAATAGCAAACGAAAGAGATGATAAATGTGAAGCTTCAGGGACGGAGCTATCTTTACCTTAAATCGCAATATTTCGTGAAATAGAATTACAAAAAAAAAAAGGTTAAAATAGTGAATAATGAAAATTAAAATAAATTAAATGAATTCGTGTTTTGGCGCTTCATATATATATATATATATATATATATATATATATATATATACACATGTTGATGGTATGATGCCAAAAGTTCGATAAATTACATTTTTCAAAAGTATAGCATTTTTCTTGTGCATTATACAATACTTTATTGATATCTTTCCATCACAACTTTACTTCATGACGCAGCATTGAATTTTTGAAGTATGCTGTATATACACTTGCAGACATAGTTTTACTGGTATTGTTGAACGAGCAGAACGACATTGCTCGGATCCACTGTCTTTGTATTTTCGTTTGTGCGATGACATAAGTAAATATCGATTCCTATGCAGTGTATGAAGGATAGCTCGAGATGATAGCCTCTTTGGAGAGAAGTTGTAGTTAGCAATATAACTTCTCCGAAAACGAGTGCCGCTTTTCGTGGCGAATCGCATTCGTCAGTCACTACTTCCGTTCACTCCATTTTTCGTCCGGTCTTCGTCGCTTGGCTTGAAAACGGCCCTCTTCCTCCGTCGGGATGTAATAACTCTACATTTCTCCGGCTCGACGACGTCTCACCGCGACAAATAAAACACATCGCTACTCGACCGAACAAATCGACTTTCCGTCCTTGCTCATCTATTAGAGCAAGATCGATGGCCGAGTATAGATCGGAGCCGAGACTTTTGAAACCGGTAGTAGTCTTTGCTTGGTAATGTGGAACATTGAGGCTTGTTTCTTGTTCAAGTTTTATCAACCTTTCATATTTCTAGACATTTTGTGCAGTAACATATGTGTGCACGTACTATATGTATGAAAAGTATGCGTGAAGAAAAAGTTTTAATTTGTATTTTATATAACTTTCGTAATTTATATTTTGAAAATTTTAAATAAATAAAGTAGGTTAAAATAGTTTTTTGTTATGATTATTTAAATATGAATACATGAGGCACATGATTTATCTATTAAAAGAATACTTAATTAAAAGAATATTTAAAATTACACCAGATTTTCCAATGAACTGTATGAAAATAATTGGCTGCTAATAAATGCACTCTTAGGATTACTCTGTTTGACCTGTTTTTGCATTTTGGTGCTTGAAATATTCAAGTTGTTATTATATATATATGCGCGTAACCTTAGCGTCGAGATACCGTGTTTCCTGACATGAGCAACAAAATTGAAGAATCTTCATATAATGTCATATTATTTATAAATTCTTATTAATTATTTAATTCTTTCTTATTAATCTTTAATTCTTTATGATTTTTATGATTTTTTTTCTATATTATCCTACTTTGTTATTAGGTGTACAACTTTGCTTCCGCCGTTTTTTCCGAAATTCAAGGCTTTATTGTAAAAAACTGGTTATACATTTATGATTCAAAGTATTGTCCATCGCTGGCCACTACTTTCTCCCATCTTTCGGGTAGCGTACGAATCC
>Ga0157364_1008144_pt1 | contig 10849 bp, 7 predicted proteins | sample AttsexASBM2_FD_111476 | JGI IMG/M metagenome (GOLD analysis project Ga0157364, IMG submission 111476) | Fungus gardens microbial communities from leaf cutter ant in Ribeirão Preto, State of São Paulo, Brazil - Atta sexdens ASBM2 | ecosystem: Host-associated > Fungi > Mycelium > Unclassified ... | reverse complement strand
CTCATCAAAAGTAAACTAATTTAACATCATAAAAAAAATTATCAAAATTGTCATAATTCAAAAAGGTTTTTTAAAAGTTATGAAAATGAAGATAATAAAAATGACAATTGATTATGTTAAGAGCATATAATCATGTACCTGAGATACATTTACATAAACCTGAGATCTATTGTATTTCCTGATATTCTTCTTATCGATATTATTCAATAATTCTCTTTCAAATTGAAAAATATTTCTTTCCTCTTTTTAACATATAAATTTGAAGATATTATATACTAATCAATTATAATTTCCCTAGATAAATAGGGGAATAATAATAACTCAATAAATAACCCTAAGATTGTATTTATTATTTATTTATTAAAGAGTCCTTTATTACTGTATTATTAATTTTTTTTAATTGTATCGTTTTGGAAGTAAAGGAGCAATATATGGCTTTTGATATAGCCGAATAATAATTAACTTAACGATCGTTACGAATGAAGCAAGAGTTATGCGTGTTTACCGAACGGACAGAGTGGGAGGGCAGTTTGGAAGGCAGAACAAAAGTGGAGGCTCGTCCAATTGTGTCACCCACCTCAAGACTTTCGCCGGACACGGGGATGAGGCGCAGGTTTTACCTCGACGTAGATGAGGAACGATTCATGGGCCGAGGGGAATAGTGCCAAGAAACCAATCAGCCACCTCGCCCAGCTATTTCGTTTATGCGAACGCGCTTCGGAGAGGAGTGAGAAAGGAGGAGAGAGAGAGAGAGAGAGAGAGAGAGAGAGAGAGAGAGAGAATTCAAGTGTCACGCACGCCGACAGAAGGCGAGACGGTGTCTGTGAAAATCTCCACAGGATCTTTCGATCAGTATTTTAACGAGCGAATTATTGGAATAAACGACTCGCACCACCTATCGGATCTTGCACCTATTTCTAACTAGAAAGCACGATCTGCTGTGTCTCGTTTCCTTTTTTTTGTCTAGACGAAACGACGTAAAGCACGTGAGATAGGATGGCCGATATGCGGGAAATCGCTCGTATATCTTGAAATTTATCACGATCGCGCAAAATATTTACACAATCGTGCAAAACGAATGAGAAACGCCTCTCATTCGGATTGATTATATTGAAACGCACAAGTCGCCTCTTTACGTAATTTCTGTTTTGCAGTGGGCATTGATTCTCTACTGCGTAAATCGCGGACAGCAACGTGACTTTAAGAAAATTTCAACGGCCTCATGCGTGTCATTGCAACAATGACGAATGATGATTGATGACTTTGTCCTCTTAAAATTAGGACAGATGGAATTAAAATGACGAAAACAAGTGACATTTTTTTTATCATAACTTGATAAATTAGAATATTTCTTGCTACTATTTCTAAAAAAGTACTTGACCTTTCTCACTCGTATAATCTTAAGTAAAACATCTAGTTTTATTGTGTCAGATTTGCCAGAAATATGACTGTCAAACTCTGAAACATATATTTTGAACCGAATATGTTGTGCTTCTGACATTAATATATTTACATTAATATACATTATTATACTTGTAATATTTGGAAATTTATTCCTCGAATGAAAATCGGGTCTCTAATTTATGCCTAATTTTGAAATATACGTTTTTTTGTACCGAATGTATCGTGCAATCAAGCTTATAATCACTCGTAACATGATATTTAATCTTCGGATAAAACTCGGACTTTTAACTTTTACGTATATCCGTGAGTTTCACCATAAAATCGGACGTAAATTATCGATAAAGTTAAGCTGAGCTGTGTCACTCTTCTCAATGAATTCGGACGGGCGCGAAGTCTTGGTAGGGAAAGCCGGAGCTCGCTTTACGATTCGCAGCAATCGTAAATCAATAGCCGAGTGGTCGCGCGCGATCGGTCGTGATCGTTGCCGGTAGATAATGCGTACCAGTGGTGGATGCGATTTCACGCGTGAGATCGGTACACCTCACGCGGAATCCTGCGCGGAATGCGGCTTTTCTTTTTGTAAGACCAGGCGCGGGCCTCGCCCAAGAAAGAGAGCCCAGGACCTGTCCGTCGGTCCCAGCTGTCCCAGCAGCAAACGCTCTCTGCAAACGTCAATTTGTACCAACTGATTATGCCCAGATATCGATACGACTACTGTCAAGTGACGTTTTATCGCTTCTCGATTTTGTCCACCAATAATTTTACTTTACTTTTTATCGATGTCGCCAAAGATTTCGCATAACTACGCTCAGAAAAATATGTAATGGTAGTAACTATAAAAGTGACACTACACTGAAAGAAAAGATTGGCTGTTGCAGTAAATTAGATGGTAAAATATGACATAGCATTTTTAATTGGTTGCTGCAGCCAATTAAAAAATGATATGCCATATTTAACCATCTAATTTACTGCAGCAGCAACCAATCTTTTCTTTCATTGTATACAAGTTTTAAAAATGTATGAAATTAATATACATATTCAAATAAATTATTTTGGTTATTGTAACTATAAAATATAATTTATTCAATTACGCACTCCAGGGCAAAAATTTAGAAACATTAAAAAAACATTGACATTTTTGAGATTACTTTATACTCAAAAATAACTATAAGCTATTTTATAGTTATTGCAACTGTAAATAGTTTATTCAATCACACTCCATGTTATAAAAGTTTAGAAATATTTTATAGAAATTGACATTTTTTAATATTGCCTGCTGTGGCAATTAAACGTTACATTTAAAAAGCGTCTGAATTTTTCCCTTTCTGTATTATACAACTGCAATGTGGAAGGGAGACCTTGGTCATTTTCTGACTCAAAATTAGTTAGCCTAGATCGCAGATGTAGCACAACTCAGGTGATAGTCGAACGCGAAGAAAAATAAATAGTCGTACGCGTGTGCGAGCGTGTGAGTTAAACAATTGTAAGCAAGGCTATGAAAGCCTATTTTCTTCGTTCTAGGCTCACGCATGCGTGAGCTCGAACGAGCGGGATATCGCGTAGGCGTTCATGCTATAACAACCCGAGTGGGACCGCGCACGTGATGGCGCTAGAAGAGAGTTACACGAAGGAGGTTGAAGACCATGCGAATGGTGATTGTACATTAGCGCAAGGAAATCGTTTCCCATGGCCCGCTCGGCTGGAACGCGAGGCAACTCCGGCAATCGCGCAGTTAATCTACGGTGTAATTATAAAAGGAGGAAATCCAGATCATTAAGATTATGGCCGACGTTAAGTTGCACCTTGTGACCGGTACTTTGGCAAACGTATATATGTGTGCGCGCGGGGCTGAATGGCGATGATGCACGCATCGCGCTATAGCCGAAAAAAAGGAGCGTCTCCAATTGCGGACTTAATTTCGTCAGCGCGCAAACGGTTCTTTCTGTAGGATCGTCATCGACGCTGCAAATTTGCCAAGTAATCCAATTGTCATCGCTTTTTTCGATGTTACTTTCGTGATGCTTATACAGGAACGAAAATTGAATTCCACCGAAACTGCACCGAATCCAATTTAGTCAGATAACTAACCAAGTGTCTCTTCGTTCATTGCAATCGGAGAGTTGCAGACCCAGACCTCGTCTGGCCACGCAGGAATGTTACCACTTAAACGCGAGAGGAGCCGATAAATTCACGATAAACTCCGCTCGGTATAATTTATGCGACTTCGGTCGGCACGCTCTGTAACAGTGTTTCGCTCGGATATGTGCACGTGTACACGCTCGCGAAAGTGGTTCATGGCGCTTGATTTGTATACCCGGTAGGAAGCGCGAAAAAAAACAGCCACCAGCTTAATGCGCTCGGGCGTGCGAACGAGTTCGCGCCGACCGTTCGTATGAATGGAAACTTTACTCGCATGTCGTACGAGCGTTAATTCCCTCGCAATTCGGGCTAATTGACGAGGTAATTCGAACGTTTGATAAAACGGACGATAACGCTGCATCGTGTTTCAAATTGTATCGAACGTCGAAATTATTCAATCGTCATTAACATGCGCCCTCTCTTCTTATTTTTAGATCGCGTTAACAGTCTTTCATCCAGAGCACGTGTATGCGAGCGCGGAAGACAGTCAGATGCGCACTTCCTCCAATGTTTTATGTCCACACTGAAAGAAAAGATTGGCTGCTGCAGCAAATTAGATGATAAAATGTGGCGTTTTAACTGGTTGCAACAGCCAATTTTTGGTTGCTACAGTCAATTGTTGGTTGTGTTAGCCTATCCGCAATGTCAGTATAGGATTTCGATTGGCTAACGCAATCAAAAATTAACTGCTGCAGCCAATTAAAAATGCTATGTCATATTTATATGTATGCTATGTCATATTTATATGTAGCAGAGAGCGGAGAGGAAAAGAGAGCTCGGGTTCATAAAGCGTTCTACGTGCATCGAATCGTGTTTACTCTGTAAACTTGTCGTTTCTGTCATCATCTTCCGTGTCCGTCGTCGATTCCCATCCCACGATTGCATCAATCTCTCGAACGCGTTCCGTTCCGAGGAATCGCTTCTGCTTGGCTTTTCTTGCACAATTGCATAAGATTCGGACATACTCAGATTAGATTCCTTGTTTTGATTTGCTATTGTTTGCCTTGTTTTGATCTGTATTGTTACTATTGCTATTATCTCTGTTATATCCAATAAGTTAACGAGAAATATTATTGAATCTACTTATCGTATTTTCTATAATATTCATATTTCTTTATATTTTTTACAAAATAGTAACAATTTAATTTTTTTATATACAATTTGTTGTCATGTTATTGATTTAATTATCACAATTGTTCGGTAATAGTTTATTTATTTGGTTTCTATAATGCAGAGGATAATGTTTTACATAACTTGATTGAAAATTGTGGACTGGCTATATGGACTTTTAAGATTCTTATGTCCATTTCATTGTAGATTAATTTTAATCTGGGTTTAACTTATTTTTTATCTTTTTCTAGTTCTAAGAATTAAATATAGATGAAGAATAAATTAAATCGAGATTAAAATTAATCTATGTTGATAGAAATGAACATTAGAAGATTATAATACACTGATGTTTACCTTTTGTAGATTCCTTTTTTCTTCTTTCAATTCCAGCAATGGAATTTTTGCTCTTTCAATAATTTTAGCCTTTCAATGTACGTCACTGGAAATGAATCAAAACCAAGCGACGTAATTTAGAAGATATCCCATTACCGAGAAGTCCGAAGTGTGGACCACGACATTAGTACACGTTAGCGCTACTTTCTTGCGTGAAACAATGTTAACGAAGCGATGTAACCAATATTTCCTCGACCGCTTTCCACGTGATAACAAATTAACCGATGCTGTATGAGATTGATTTGACGTTCGCGTGACGAATATTGCGAAGCATTACCGCTAAAGTGCATTCGAAGCCATTTATGGGATCGAGACACTCGAAAGTTGCAATCGCAACGTACTCTCTAAAATCTTTAGAGTGGAATCTAATTCCAAAGAGTGAAATCTTACTCTTAAAAATTGACAATTAAGCCACTCTTTCAACACTGATTCAATTGTCGTTCTTTGTCACTTTTTATCACTAAGAGAAAAATGTCGAAGTATTGCGAAATAAATGTTACTTATTTTGATTGTGATGACAAAATATACAGTTATGTGAAATATATCTTATTTCTGTGAAATATATTTCATTTTTGTGAAATATATATCTCATTAATTATAAAGAAATAAGATATATATCTCATTAATTGTAAAGAAATAAGATAGATGGCTTATTTGGTAGAAATAAAATTTTATTTCGCCCGTAAATATTTATTTCAGTGAAATTTCTCACAAATATTTTTAGGCATCTTTTTCTCGGTGTAGAATTAGATTTCATTCTAAAGATTTTAAAGAATAAGAAATACTCGATTCGGCGTCTAAATAAATAAATTTCAATTAGTAGAATCTTTAAATAGTGCAACGTGAAATTTTTTTATCGAGTAATAATTCACATGTGAATCTTTTTTGTTACACGACAATCATATCGTTACATTGTTACGTATCTCACGTACGCAAATATTTATAACAATTTCGCAAAGGAACAGTGTCATGTTCTTTTATTATCACGTACGAGAGAAGCAACATTGCGCTGCGAGAGACATATTGTGCGTGCACGTAAACGGCTGGTGTTAAAATGCCAGGTTCATGCGGCGTGAGCTCCAAAGGAGTGATATAGATTGCTATCGGTACCGGTACCGAATCGTTCGTATAATTCGCTCGGCGTATATTAACGTGCGCGTTTCGAAAGCATTTCGTATTAATCTCGAGCATAGGTTCGTTTTATGCACCCGCGGTTACGCAAATGGAATCGCGAGATAACGCGCTCGCGATTCTTGGATGCTGGAACGTTTTATCAGCTGATCTTGTGTTTGCTCGTGGAGGCGTGAGCAGACCGTAAAACGAAAGTAGACACATGAAAAACGAAAGTATTAGGAGGTAATTGAAGTTAATGTAGAAAACTGATTACGGGATTTTTAACGATGGCAATTAATCGAATAATTCTAAATGAAAGAGTTAATGCAGAAAGAAAAAGACAATCATGAGAAAGTATTATAAAACTTAATACATAATAAAATTGAATATAAATATAAAAATAATATATCGTAAAACTTAATTAATTATGTAATTACGTGTATAATATATATATATATATATATATATATATAATTCCATAAAATAAAATTTTATGAATTAATGTAATTTTGAAAGAGCGACGAACATCAGTGACGCTGAATAAATGCAAAGGAAAAAAAAACGCGTGAAGATGGACCGACAATTTGGACGCGATCATTGAACAATAAATTTTCAAATTTATTCCATTGCATACAGCTGTATCCGATTTATCCGTTATGTAATTTACAGCGTGACCATCTCGTAACGCCGCCAAAGAGTGCGAACCGCGCGGACAAGATTTCGATAATACATACTTGCAGAGACCTCGTATCGTAATCGACCGAATTACGTGGTCATCATCTTCGCGTGGGAGGAGCCGAGTCAAGGAAAGTCTTCAAACAAACTCGGCCGCCACCTATGGTGATTTTCGGAATTATTTTTTAAACAATCGCGGTCGTGCGAGCGAACGATATCTGGCTTATGTTATTAGCTTTAATTTGACGTCACTATACGCATTCTATGCGTTATCTTTGTTATTGCGCTGCTGCAGATGGAGCATTTCATGGACCATTCGTTCTATTATGTGTGTGTGTGAAGGCATGATGATAAATTTTAAAGGTATAAATATTATCTTTAAAAGATATGTACGAAAAAATACGCAAAATCTTACAAAACTCACTATTTTAAGTTTGATAAATTGTTTGATGAATTTTACATCAATTTTTGTTTAATATTAGTTTTATATTACGCGATTATCTCTTTTATATTTACTAAACACTAAAGACATCTCGTGCATGTTATTTAGATTTTTATTTTTTATTTTTTATTAGACTAAAAAAAAATATGTATGCATTTCTTGTTGAACATTTATCATAATAAAATCCATCAAGAGTTTTTTTTTTTTGAAAAATTGAGAAAAATTCTCATGAAAAAGATATACGTATAACATTTTTGGAATAATATTTGTTGGTACGTCAGTAGATATAGAATTTTAGATATATTTTCACTCAAAAATATTTCCAGATTGTGCTAACTAAATTTCTGAGCCATTCGTGAATGATTAATAACATCTCACATCTTTGTTTTTTATACGGAAAGAACAATTTTGCTGAAGTATCTAAAAGCTAGAACTTTTAGCTAGATACAAATCTGAAAATAACTTCGTTGGGCTATCAAAATAATTATATGGATAATCAAAATAATTATTTAAGACACTCATTATGTAGGGCCATTAAAATATAAGTATATAGAACATGTTCTGCTGTTAGAATGTCAAAACTTTTGCAGCAGCATGCTTGAGATTTCTTCAAAATTATTTTGATAGTCTAACAAAATTACTTTCAAATCTGTATAACTAGCTAAATTTTTAGATACTTAGTAAAAATTGTTCTTTCCATGAGCTATTACTATTTTTATCAACCTCGAATGCAAAAATTACCAAAAAATATGCATGAGCGAATGGCCGTTTACGAAGTGAGGAAATTTATCGATCATGAAAAAGGGATATATTTTGATTCGAGTATCGATTAAGTAGAGCTTCAAATGTCTATAATTATACATTAAAATTTATATTCTGTTAAAAAATACTTCCAACGAATAATATTTCATATTGTATAGACAGTTGTAGTTAACCGACTGAAAATTGTCAATAGTAATCATCTTTATAAGCGTAACGATTATTTATCAAAGAGATATATTACGCCAAGGGGTGCTGACGATTTAGCGATTTTTACCATCATGGATCGAGATGCGTGATGCTCGATTTCGATCTCTGGCCCCGCGATCCTTTATTATGTCGATGTAGATACAATACGCGCGATGATAGAAAACTATCGAGTGGAAACTAATTACTGCCGGCTAATTGCTGCCGCTCACATAATATCGCGAGCTACATTTTCCGGTCACAAAGTGCAACGAAGTTGGCGCGGCGCTGAGAGAAATATTACTCTCACACAGCATACATAGTCAAGACAGTCCAGATCTCGTAACTGATTTATTTGAAAGTACTTAGAAAAAAATTCTTGATTTACGTATGTAGAAATAAGAAATAAAAAAATCTTGATCTTTCCCTCAAGAGATAAAGACTCGCATTGAAGGGATTAAGCACGATTTATCAGATCACAGTTTAACTCTTCCGCGCTGTTGCATTGAACATTGCAAACGATAGGGTCAAGCGATTTTAGCATAAGGTAGTGAAGCGATCGTCGCTCGTTGGGTCGAAGCTCGATATCGCCATCAATGCAGCTCGCGGCTTCCACGGGTGTCCAGCATACTTCTTTCTCGCACAATAAGATATTTATCGTTCGCGTTGGATGGGGCTGATGCCGTGGCCCGAGTCCTCCGAAGTCACTATTGTATCTACCGGGGAGTGATGTATGGCCGTGGAATTGGTAGGAATTGAAACTTGTTACCGCCACGAGGAGAAGATACCGTCGAGATTTAAGCCCTGTCCTTATGCCGTCGCTGCCGCCGCCGCCACTGTCGTCGCCGCCGCCAAGATAACAACCCTCTTTCGCTATGTGCTTGCAATAGCAGCTGTGGCAATGAGCAATGAGCGTTCCTCTTCCCTTCACAAAATTTAGACCGACAAATCCACGCGCTAACCTTCTTGGTTAAATAAAAATGAGCTGTTATCAAATAATATTACGCCATGTCTAAATAAGATGTTATCGTGATATGAGTAGGTAGCCGTATAACTACGCTTGCGGCTAAACAAACTTTGGGATTTGTTTTATACAGAAAGATTTTGTTAAAGTATTTAAAAATTTTAGTAGATACTGATCTGAAAATAATTTTGTTGGACCATTAAACTAATTAGGAAACTCAAGCATGATAAATAATGCTACAAAAAGTTTTGACATTCTGTCAACTAATGTAGTTTGAGTGTCATACTATTTTGATGGTTCAACAAAATTAGTTGTAAATCTGTATTTGATTAAATTTTGAGATATTTTAGCAAAACTTCTTTCTGTGTAAAATAAAAATTGCTTTTATTAGTCCTTCAATGATGGACTTGGAGGCAGGCACGTGGCTTCGTCAGTCAAAACGTTTTTTGTTTTACTGTAATTATTTAAAGTCAATAAATTTTTTATAGTCGATGCTTAATAATAAGGTTTACCAACAAAAACATTTTTCTAATTAGTTATGTATTGATCTAATGTCATTTCTTGTTTAAACTTTATTTTATTTTTTCGTATAAATAGAGGTAGAAGAGAGAGTTTCATTTTTTATTATTTACTTTTTATAGCTATTTTGTACATTGAATAGATAAAAAATGAATAAAATATCTTCCTGGATACGTTCTGGATAAATTCATCGTATCCCGTACAACAAATATATATCCAAGTTATATTACAAGGACAGCCTAAAGATATCACAACATATGCAGGATATCTGTATAATATATTCGGGATGTTTCTGCTGTAGGACCGTTAGAGGGTTGACATAAGATATGAATCAGATGCAGTACTTTAAATATGAGCTAATAATGTAAAGCATCGATAATTTGTTGAAACGATTTGCAGTGGTACATAATTTGTGGCGCATAGAAATTCTGTTCAATTTTATGTTCCGATATTCCCGGTCTTGATAATGATCTTTTCAGATCCTTTTTTTGCGCTCGACACCACGAAGCGAGGAAATTTGTACGACCGGTCGTCGTTATAGATTCGGGACAAGATTCCATCGCTTCATTTTTAACCGTTCTGAGGTTCTCCATGCCAGCGGTTCTCGAATAAAAGGCGAGCATTTGTTATCGACAATCTCGATCTGGTTTGTGCAATTGAGATTGTAATTGGCGATACGTTTTATTGAGCTAACGGTTTAATGCGAAAAATTCGCGATTTTTCCGTTTTGCGATGGTTCATAAGGAATTTAATTTAAATAAAGCAGGAGGAAGCTATTGATTAGAAAGTTAATATTTGCTTTATGGACATTTAGTAATAGCGCATATTTTTGACAGGCGACAACCGATAACAAAGTGCTTTGTGTACCACGTATGAGATCATCGTCCTTAAAGGATGGCTAATGTAATCATGCGTAGGTAGGAAGCGTGGGCTCGCGAAGTCGTGGCGCCGGTATAACCCCAGAGGCGATAGCGAACGAGGAGCCGAAAGCATTCGCTTAATTAACAATAATTAGTAATCGTCTGACATTGATCATCGTGAAGCCAATTATCGCCGGCGGGCCAAAGGAAGTACTTGACTAATCATTAACGCCGCGCCTTTTGCCTGATCAGATTCATCGAACGACTTGTGAATTATCCGTTAAT
>Ga0157364_1008143_pt1 | contig 10849 bp, 4 predicted proteins | sample AttsexASBM2_FD_111476 | JGI IMG/M metagenome (GOLD analysis project Ga0157364, IMG submission 111476) | Fungus gardens microbial communities from leaf cutter ant in Ribeirão Preto, State of São Paulo, Brazil - Atta sexdens ASBM2 | ecosystem: Host-associated > Fungi > Mycelium > Unclassified ... | reverse complement strand
AATTTGGTAAATTTTCTGGGCTAAATATCGAATTTCCACGAAGTTTGCGTTAATGGCAGCGATGTACATATGGAAGCTCGAAAACGAAATTCACCAAAAAGAGCGAACGTTTTTCGCAGCTCTTGTTATTTTTCTTCCTTTCTCTTTTTTTTTATTTTGCAAAAGTTTCGCAAAAACAGCTTGCTAATGACAATTCTCGGTGAAAGCAAAGGATATTAAATTCCGCAAAATTTTATTTTTTACTCAACGGTGAATATGCGAGAAAACGCACTCAATGTGCATTTTTGGTAATTACATATTTCTTTAAAGAACATTAAGTTAATTTTTTCGCTGCAAAGAGACTGGATGATTGACCTAATTATAGAATTATTTAATTTCGAAAATTGTACGGTCATCAAATAAAATTATAATTTGTAAGCGTAGAAAATACTCAGCCATTTTCCATTGAGTTTGTAAATAAAAATTTAATTAGCTTTTATTGGCAAAGTATGCAATGAAAAATATTTATAAATTGCTACATATGATAGCAATGAACTTCTATGAGACAGACATGAAAAAAATAGCTATAATTTTTGTAAAAAGAGAGATAATAGAAACAGAAATGAACTGTTAGCTGCACAATTCTCCACTTAATGATATTGAAATATGAGGATTCCATAATTAACGCTTTGCTGTTAATTAAACTCTTTAATGAGGTAACATGATTAAAGTCTGCTGATAACGAGATTTGATGTATATTGAATCGACATTAAATTCTTGCGTTTCACTTCACGTTTTCAGTTTAAACGATTTTTTTGAACGACATATGATAATCTCTCGTAATTACAATTACTTTCATATTAAAGATCGTGACTATCATTAAAATAAGATAATATAATGAAATATTTAAATGTACTACAATTTGGTATATTTTTTATATTAGTCAGTGTTTGAAATAGAGAAGAATACTGTAACGCGATCATAAATATGAATTCTAGTGAGTTCGCTTTTGTTATATGAATAATATGACTTTAATAATAATATTTCACCTTTTGTAATATTATACAACGAAAACGTAAAAAATTATTCTAGTATAAAATTAATAGATATTATTAAGATAGAGCTAATTTTTTATTGTACTCTTCCTAATATAGCAAGAAAAATTTTGTACAAAGTTTTAACAAAGTCGACGTTTAAACAAAAGTCGCGCTTCGCGTAATAAAACGCTGCTGAGCGGACAGATACATTTTCGCTGAATCGAGGGAAGGCTCGTGTGGAACATGTTAATCTATTTAGCAACTTCGTTGGTAGTTTAGTGAAAAGAGACATGAAAAAGGAGACAATAACACCCGTTACTCCCGCCATTATTACACGGTCGACTTGGTAATTATACGTGGTACACTCTCGCTTTATGTTTAAGCGAGTAAGAATGAAATTTTGATGAATCTCTTCCTATGCGCGCGCGCAGAAATGGCCGTCGCAAATTGAATTCAGACGGGACACAGAGACGGGACTTCGTAAAAGTGCCGTTCCGGAAAAACATCGAATACGTTATTTCCATTGGGGCGCGGTTAAGCCATATCGAATGAATTTTATACAGGGATGGCACTCCCTGGCAACTTTTAGGATTATAATCCTTGCGGACTTAACTTAACAAGCTTTGTAACGAAAAAAAAAAAATAGAGGACACGAATCTGTAGATAATAATATTTGTTCTAACATTATAATCCTTAAGATAGAAATGTAGCAAATAATTTTATTTCAAGATATATTATCAATTAATATTGAACAATTTTCAATAATTTCCATGTTAAATCTCTCGTTAAATAAAGTTCCCGCATTGCGATGTTATTAAAGAGGAAAGATTTTATATTTTGTCATCGTATATTCCCAAAATTTCAATCGATTGAAAAATGTTTTAATAGTATTACTTTTATCATGAAAATTACTTGTTAAGTTTGACCGATTGAAATATCAGTCAATATTTATCAGTTCTCATAAATCGTTCTTTAATATTCGTCACACGCACCCTATTTACATATAGAAATGATGATAATCCCAGAATAACTTGTCGGATACATCGGATGCAGAAGATTGACGTCGCATCGCTTGCTGCACCTGTGCATCGGAACCTCTCCGTCATCATTACTTTACGCAACAAAGCGCAAACGGCAAAGCGGGAACAGTAATCGGAGAAGATCCCGTATATACGAAAACGTCAGACACGATAGAGATGCGAACTTGTGTACACAATGACGCTGGAGGCGTAACAAAACACGAGGTTTGCTTCGAAATTCGAAAGTTACAGTAGTGATCGTGCTGTCAATTATGATCCGCGCGCAGTACAACAAAAACAAAGGAAAAAAAAAACAATCCAGATCGATAGAAATAACTGAGAAATGTTAGCATTCCTAGCTTTACAATTTTCAATATGATCTGTTGACGGTAAGCTTCAGCGATCTCTGAAAAGATGGAAAGGGTGCTCATAATAAAACGTAAAATAGGAGCAAATTAAAACCGGAAAAGAATACGCCGTTGCCTTAATTTTTTACCAAGCGACAAATTGTCTTCTGCTTTTTACTATACGAAAGAGTCGCATTCGTACCTAAATTACATACCCGCGCGAAAAGAGAGAAAAATCTGACCCAAATGATACAAACGCCCATATCGTTTGTACGAACATAAGCGTGATTGCTGAGGTGAAATTTAATTATTGAACTACTATTATTGAAGTTAGAGAGAGATAAATGAACTGTGTGAAATAAACGTATCAGATTGAACGGAATCAGTGAGAAAAAGTGCATTTAAAACCTTTCAAAGTAAAAGGATTTTATCAGTACGTAGTAATTTGCAGAAACATAGAAAAATTCGAAAAAAATATTTTTCAAAATTGACATTTTTATAATTAAATGCTCTAAAATTGTGATCCATTTTTATTAAAATAAAACAGTTGCAGTATAGTTCGGAATAATAGCATTTTTGCTAAATTATTTTATTCTACTTCGGAGAAATATCTATTGGAGAAATAATAATAATTAAATATTCCATATTTACAAAAATGTAAAATAAATTTTACAAATACAATGTTGTTCAATTTTTGGTAATGGGAAATCCCTATGGGATTTTAAGTTATTACTATAGAATTTTGCGAGAAAAAGCGGTTTCGCGCAACTAAAAGCTAGAAGTAAGCGGATTCTTGTCCTTGTAATTAAAGAGCGCTCATAAAGGCGAATCACATCGTAATTCCAACCTCCTCAATCTAACCGAATGAAGTACCTACAGGTTAACCGAATAGTCACTTTAATTACAGCTCTCGACACATAAAGATTCAAAATCTAGGTCGCTATGTGGCGCATTTTTACAATAAAAAATATTATTAAATCTTTTTTTATAAACACAGAAAATAGAGAAAGAGTAGGAATATGAAATAGAGCGGGAATTGTCGAGATATAATTTTGTATATCCTTCTTAGAGAAAGATTTTTAATGCGTATGATAATTTGTATAATTTACATTTATACTATTGAAATGCGTATAAAATTTGAAATATAAATAAACACGTTCTGTGAAATTATATGTCCATTTTTATAAACGTATTATATAAAAATCTAATTAGTTTTTATATCTCATACTATCCTTTTCTTTGTTGCGTGTAAAATTTTATATAACAGATTTTTGTTAAACTCTTCGTTATTGATAAATGAACTACTACTTTTACGTTACGCAAATACATTCAAGATTACACTTTTCTCAATATTGATTGTGCAATATTCTCGTAATGTGTGGCTTTTTGTCAGAACAAAGAAAATTTGTATAATATATGTTTATGTCTTCCAAGATAAAACCGTAATATGGCTTTCAAGTTTCATCCCATTTACCTTCCAGCATATCGGTGGTCACGATAATATAAATCATCGCAACGACGGAGTTCAACACAGAACTATCCTAGCATTTTTGTTATCATTGTTCTCCTCGGACCTACAACTGCTTATTATTCGACATTCCAATCTCACGTTTTGTCCTGTCATGTGTCTACGAATTCAAAAGCGCTGACTTGAATCGAGACCCCGGCTCATCGTCTTCCACCCGAAGAGCTTGCTTGTATAGAGTAGCCAATATATAGAACGTTTTCCAAATGCAAACAACGATTTGCATCACTTCGATTATAATAATACAGCGTTATGTAAACGTAACTCAACAAAGTAAAACGCTCGAATATTTTATGGTTAACAAAAATGCATATAAAATGTGCTATATATACATACAAAGATTTGAAAACATGTTCTTGCAAGGAAAAATAATATCCTTATTTTCTGAATAAACCGTAATGTTTTTGTTATGCAATGAATATTACCTATACGTATTACTTTTAATCATGACTTATGCAAAGAAAATAGAAAGTAAACATTTGTTTGTGTTTTTTGTAAGAAAAATTAAAAAAAAGCAAATCTCTGTTTTCCGTGTAATTCATAAGTTATAAATTTAATTAATTTAAGCTTATAAAATTACAAAAATAATGATGGACTTGCTATAAATTTTTTTATTCAATCTTTAGTATAAGCAAATTTTACAAATCTATTATTACTTTTGTAATTTTTGAATTATTAACATAACAACATAAAAATTAGTGGGATTTAAACAATCAATAAAAATCTTCAATGTATAAATCTATTAACATGTGCTATTTTTTTCGCAATGACCTATGACCTTTTTTTATTTTACTACCCTATGAAAAGCGTCATGCATGACCGCAATCGCGGGAAGAATCACAGAAATGTGATGCTGGCGACTCTCGGCGGACACGAGGTATCTCCGAAATCCGTCGGATTAATTGTTTGTGAAGTTTGATGTTGGACGTGAGGGCAAAGTTTGTTCATCAAATAGAAGTTTTGTCGCTATGCGATATTTGGATCGAAATCGCAATTGCGAAACGTGCGAGCAGCGAATTTTTGAACGGAATATTTCCGACAAAAAGTTTGCATGATTTTTGTAAAATATTTTGGATGTATCCCTTTTGCGCAAAAAAAAACTCAATATCCTGGTTCGATCGGGTGGAATTACAAAAGTGCTTTAGACCGTAACGAATATTATGACAACATCGGTAGCCATAAAAATAACGAAAGCACGTTTATTACTGCTTTTCAATGCTTTGGGTGATTTAACCGTAAGCGCCTTAAAGCCACACCCACGTTGATGAAGCCCATGAAGTTATAGATTTTCGATGTATATAATTATTTTTTATGGCGATTTTTTAATAAAGTTTTTTTCCAATGTTCATTTAACGTAAAGTAACATTACAATCAATTTTATACCCTTTTGACATTTTATGCTTGAAGGCATTTTATGGATCATTTGATAGGACTGTAACCAGAGAGTGAATATATATAGCTATTCATACATTGATTATTTAAGAGAGCGTAACTAAGTGTCTGCCTCCGACTTTAACAAGCTTTGGATATGTTAAAAAATAAAGGCATTATATTTATAAAAAATTAAAAGACATATATTTGTTACAAATTTTTCGCATATTGAGGCAGTGAAAAAAATATTCCTTCCTCTTGAAAAAGATGTTTTTTTCTTTTTGAATGAATACTGTTTAAACTAAAAGATATTTAAAAAAATAAAAGTTTTAATAAAAGTTCAAATAAACGTTGAATGGTTTTAAGAGTACTTCATAATAATGATAAAAAAATTCTGTTTAAAATAAAATTTCTTTGTTTATAAAGAAATAAAATGTAAAAACAGTTTTTTATTATTACGAAATACTCTTGAAACCCACACACACACATTCACTTTGAAACCATTTTATTTATAACATTTTAAAATATATTTTACGGTTTAGATATTTATTAAAAAAGAAAAAAATCAATTTTTTAAGAGAGAATTTTACTCCCCTAACGGGAAGCGTTATTAAAAAATATGTGCCTCTTATTTTTGTATATTTTTACATATCTAAAGCTTATTAAAATTGAAGCTCTTGGTTATGTAAGAATTTTCTTTCCTTGTAAGAAAAATTTAAAAGAAGAAAATCTCTCTTTCGTATAATTTATAAGTCATAAACTTCTTAATTATAAGCATAGAATGTCTCTAAAATTCTTAAAAAATTCTCAGCGGAAATTCAACGTCATATTCATCAAAGAATTTGTCGCTATATTTTTCCTGGAGAAAATAAATTCTATGAACTATTTTTATAAATCATGTATTTTTTACGAGTTGGTTTCACACCGCGGATATCCTGTAGCGAACAAATTCATCCATCAAACGCCTTCAATCTCTCAGTGCCGTTTATCAAAAGTCCGTGAACGGCAAAAACTAGCTATACTTCGATTCTATCCGATTCATCGTAACCCTCGTTAAAGAATGAAAAGAGGAGACAATCGAGAATCCTCAAATGCATCGTGTCGAAAGGATCAACGCTTCGGTGACCAAGATATCTGGTGAAAATCGCGTTAAACTTACACTCGATAGCACCGCGATCTGAACATTATCTAGAATCATATATGCGGTACCTGCAAGTCTCACGGGGATCGGCATCGATGTTGTTATCAGAATATACGTGTTTCCGGGTCAATACGCCGTGACAGCAAGTACGTGCAATAAGGGGAATAGCAGGGTCTTCTCTCCGTTGGAGCTACAAGCGATTCGAAAGCGCAATGGGAATCGATATTCGTCACGCAAATGAATTTCCGAATTCGAAGAAAATCGCGGACTGTGCAAAATGCATTCGTCTGGAGAAGGTATGTCTGGAAGGCGAACGATTGTCTTCTTTGCGATAGGCGTCCTAAGCGAACCGTCGATATTGCGTCTGGAAGCTAGAACCATGAGAAGTGAATCCGAATTCCGAATACAGCCGAATATTCAGATGTCGGATTACTGTCGAGATTGGAATAAATCAAATTCAGATGGCAGAAACGAATGGTATAAATCGGAAATTCAAAATTCTGCAGATTTGTCTTTTTCATTTCACATTATTAAATCAAAATGTACATATATAATATAGGTATGTAGTTACATATAATAAATGGAAAGTGAAAATGGAAGAAAACAAAAAGTCGTGACATTTTAAACTCTGTATATTAATTCTATTTTTATTAACTTATTATCAATTAAGTTATTATATAAAAATAAACTAACAAAATAAAAATGAAATGCGTTCCAAATAATAAACAATTGGGGCAAAATATTTACACAGTTCATTCTATGCAATGCTATTAATGTAATGCAGTATTTCAACTTTTTCAATTGGCAGCACATTAAATAGCAAGCTAAATTTATTGAGGTATGTAGATGCGCGCGCTTCAATGTTCAGTAAATTGGATACAGTTAACACAACATTAAAAAAATAAACAATTAAGTTTTTTTAGAGTTTGTTTTTATTTTATTCTTTTGAAAGTGATTTTACAGCAATGATATCACTTTGATCAAAATGAAAGCAAATATAAAACAGAATTTTTGTAATTTTTACAATTTCAAAAATATTTTTCACTTCGCGTGAAATATATTTTATTCGCTTTTTTTTATTTATTTTTAAATTTTTCACTTCTTTGTACCTTTAAAATTTTTGCGACACGTGCGGCTACCTTTTGAGGTACATCGATGTGCTACGGCACATTGGATGAAAAACCATGATTTAAAATGTAATTTTTCCAATGTTTTCCAACGTTGGTCATCGCTCAATACAGATTTACAGAAATTACAGAAATTACATTTTAAGTTTTTTTCAGCAAACATGTAATTTTGCAAAATATTTAGTAGTTTGCATAAAATTTAATGATTACTCCGACGGAGTAGAGAGAAGATGCATTCCAAAATAAATTAATAAAGTTAATTCGAATGGACGAGGAATTGACTTAATTACGAGGACTTGTTCCGTATGCTACGTAGCGAAACTCTGAATCTTACAGAATGCTCGTAGATGTGCAGCACAGGGCGCACCTAGCACTTTGTACTCGCGCCTTACATATCGTTGACCCAGTATCAAGTTGTTCTAACTCCGTTGGATGCGAGTTAGATGAAATTTACGAGAAATCGCGGAAAACTTTAAGCTACCGAATGATTAATAACGTCGTTTTCAGTACCACCCGCGGAAACTCCTTAAACATAATCCGCACAAGTCATGATCATTTCAGTACTTTATGGCACATGTAAGTAATATAGCGATGAAATAAACTAGAATTACTAATGTAGACCCATTCATTTAGGATTAGCTAAATAATTAGAAAATTAATTATCGGATAGGTATCTATTATGGCATAATTGATAGCTGATTAAATATTTTATAGAGGAAGATGCTTAATGCAAGAAATAAGAATATTCTATGATTTATTTTAACATGCTCTAAAATATTATTACAATTTAACTTAAGCTTTATAACTGAGAATTCTCTTTAAACATTTTCAGCGAAGTTCTAAACGAAATTTAAGACTTTTGATAAATAATTAAATCGCTCAAAAGAGAATTGCAAATAAAATTTTAACCTTAGAAATATATTTATAATGTAAAATTTATTTATTTAGAAAGATTTAATATTGCAAATAAAAGAAATGCGAGAGATTTATGAATGGAAAGAGTGAGTTCTAAAGAAAATTAAAGAAAAATCCATCTGAAATACATACATCAAATAGGTAATTTATAACTAAGAGGAAATGTGAAGATTAAATGTATTATTATGTCGGATACTCTGAGATATTTCTATGCATTGGAAATATGACGAAGAGAAAATATGTATGGGCATTTCTGTACTGAACCGAATTAGAAAATTTTCATCTTTTTTTCTTAACGCGCATAAAAATTCAGAATATTATGTTTTAGATTTATTTGTCTATCGATCGGCTTGGATTATAATCATATGTAGAGCGACTAATAGAATTCGCGATGTCAGAAGATATGAAACCATGTTATCGGACGAATGGAAAATGTTTCCTTATATTTAAAATGAGATATTGATTTTGGTTTGTCTATAGGCATGTACAGGAAGTCGAAGTTTCCAGCAATCGCGGAAATCACGTTGAATATGGATTCTGCTTCTAGGCGCCGCAAGCAGAATAATTTCCGACTTCGTCGACGTGATAGGAATTGAATCGCGAGAAAAATAAAGGTGTAGACGAGAAAAAGAGCGTAAAAGGGATAACAACTCTTCTATCTAGTTCACGAAGTCGCCAAATGTAGTTTCGCGTCGATCTCAATTCTCCGCTCGCTGAGTATCGCTTGCGTCGACAAAATAAAAAGCTCCTCGCGCGAAGCTCCCAAGAGTAATCTTATGTGTATTTGGCTTCCTCTGTTTCGTATTAATACCTTTTTACAATGTTTTTCGTGTTTCATATCATTTTATTTAACTTTAAAAACACGTACGATTTACTTTTATTCGGCTTCTAAAATAAAAATGACAGAATATAAATTTTCTATTGTTTTTAACGTTTTAAACGTACATGAAATTTGAGAAAAAATCACATTTTTATCGAATATGGTTAAACGCTTTCAAATATTTAATTCTTTTCACGTTGCGTATTATGTGCTTTATAAAATATTGTATGTTTGCTTTATAGAATCAAATGTATGGATTTTAAAAATTAAAAAACGGCATGTGTTTTATTTATTTTATCTATATATTAATTATTATCTTTTTTATATATCGTTATATATCTTCATACGTTAATGTGTAAAATACGTGTTATATAATTTTTAATTTTTAATCGTATTAATTGAATATTACAAACGTATTTTAGTATGTAAAGTTTGATCGTTTTTCGTAGTTTCTGCTTTATATGCTAACAGACATTTATACACATATATCACATAGACGCGTTATATTTCATATGATAAGAAAGAGAAATACTTTAACTTTCGTGTTTTATGTAAATTATTATTCGACGTTAAATATTTATACGTGTTTAAAAGTATTATATATTTGCAAGTGATATGAATTTATGTATGGGAGCGTAGTAGTACGCATTGGGAATATTCTGCATCTAGTAGTGTATAACAAGTTACTTCGCAGTGCAGAGGTGCAGTCACGTGCCAACTCGAAACCCCAGAGAATTTTATATCGATGCTGCAGTTAGTTTTCTGCTCATAATTTTTTAAAGTTTCGGCTTAGTACATACGCATTCATAGTATTCCCTAGAGGAAAATAAATCTACTGTATGTAATTACTTGACAATATGTCTACGTACGAATATATCAATCTTCAACAAGTGCATAAAAAAAAATAATAAAATAATAATTAATATATAAAAAACGATATGTATTAACTGGAAACTTTAATTATAATTCATTACAAATATATATGTATATGTATGTGTGCTTATAATTATTTTTTGTATAAAAAGATTGGAGTTTTTCAGTTCATGTAATTAAAAAATAATTAAACTAGGCAACGTAAATTTTTCATCATAAATTCTCCATTGTTTTTTTATTAGTAATAAATTTATAATGGACAAAACATGAAAACGATATTTATATTTTGATATTAAATAAAAGTATGATTTTTTCCAAATGGGCAATAGTAAATTTTAAAAATGATCGCACTGCATTATATAATGTATTTAAATGTTCAGTAAACGAAACTTTCGTATTTGTTCAAACAACAATTTTTTGCGATCTACATATTCGATTTGTATCTTATTTTAGTACATAAAATATTTTGTATTTTTGAAATGCGTTCGAGTACAAATAATAAATAAAAACAGTCACAGAAAAGTCATTTATTTATCTGTCGAAAAGCAACTCATTGTGTTATGTATTAGGTGTACAAAAAAGTTCTGAGCTTTAGATTTGATATAACCGAAATAACAATTTAAATTTTATATATCTTCCCGCCTTTTTGTAGTTTTAAAGCGTTAACATTTGGCCTTCTAAAATGCCATATGGTT
>Ga0157364_1008141_pt1 | contig 10852 bp, 8 predicted proteins | sample AttsexASBM2_FD_111476 | JGI IMG/M metagenome (GOLD analysis project Ga0157364, IMG submission 111476) | Fungus gardens microbial communities from leaf cutter ant in Ribeirão Preto, State of São Paulo, Brazil - Atta sexdens ASBM2 | ecosystem: Host-associated > Fungi > Mycelium > Unclassified ... | reverse complement strand
GGACCACGCGCTCGCTGAGCGGCACTTCGATTCTTATGAAGACATCCGAAAATGGCTTGATGAGTGGTTTGCCTCGAAAGATGAGGAATTTTTTTGGCGTGGTATACACAAATTGCCCGAAAGGTGGGAAAAATGTATAGTTAGCGAGGGCAAGTACTTTGAATAAATTTGTTTTTGCTTCCTAGGAAAAAAGAATGTGTTTTTCTGACTAAAAAACAGCGGATTTAAGCTTATATACCGGTACATTTATTTATCATGTAATGCAGTATGTACAATATAATCCAAACTAGAATATTAGTTCACATTCTATAATAGAATCTTTGTCATAAATTTTGTACAAAGTATTTGCAGCATCGTTTTTATTAGTAATACAATTTTGTCTTAAAAATGACACAAAATATACGAATTTCTTACTAGCATCGTTCATATATTGACCCAGTTCATAGAATACATGTTTAACACATTGCTCAAGCTCAAATAAGAAAAACACATTTGTTGGTTTCATGTACAAACATGTGCCATTTAATATTAACTTCACATTATTTGTATTATATATTTTAATAATTTCCACATTTAGATCTTGAATCAGTCATGATGATAAGACTGCATTAATTGATATCTGCCCTCGATGAACATCTTCCACGTAGCATGAGGTATGAACATGCGGTTACCTCGATTATCACCAATTGTAATTTCCACATGAAATATAGATCTCAATGTCCAGAAATTTGTATGCTGTCGATGTCAGTGCATATAAGATGTGTTAGACGATGTTTGAGAAAATGCGTTTTGAAAAAAAGAAAACATGTAAATAGATAGTATAATATAAGCAAAATATTTTATAAAATTAAATAAACTTACTATCACTTGCCTCCTGTTGAATTGGAACATAAAAGTTCATGGCTTGAGATATTTTATTTTCTCGGAGAAATTTTATAAAGCAATAGGTGTTTGAACTCTGTTGAAGCTCTCTGAACGATTGATGCGGTAATGTTGTCCGGAGCTCTTCTTTTAAACAGTATTCCACATTTTTTTTACACATCCTAAAATGGAGGGGATTTTTTTTTATATACTTTAAAGAATAGTTGCGATGTGATCGAAGGATATCAAATTGACATACATCATAAGAACGCAATTCATCGAATCTCTTTTAGCTAAGGGATCGACTGCAATGACAATAAAGTTTGTCTGCTCCTATTCTCTTTTCAAAAGTGAATTTCGGAAAAAGAAATTAAAACATATTTAAAAAGAAATCTTATATTTTATTTTTTAACCTTGATACATTTCTTTTAGGCATTGCACCAGTATATTTTAAATACATTTTGTAATACATATTTGTAATACATTTTGTATACAATTCTTAACACGTTTTCTATATCGTACAGTATTAGTAATATCTATATTACGTAAAGAATCTATATCTGCGTAATCAGCGTCCAGAATCTCAAATGTGGTCATGTCGAGTAGTCGCTATCGAGTACATCAGCCAGCAATTCGCGTTTTTTAAATCCTTTAACGTATATAAGAGCCTTATTGTCATTCTCTTCCACACCAATTACAGCCACTATTAGGCATTTCAACATGCTATACGGAATCATCCTATCTTCCCATTGCAATGGCAACATTCAGCCAGGAAGCGCAGTCCTTTTCGAATTTGTCTAGAAATTCTATGGCATGGGACATGTAAAAATGTTATGAGAGAATGGTTCCGTTTTCTCAACCATCACTTCCTTCACAATAAATTTTTTTCCAACGATAAATCTTTGTACAATCTAATTAAGCATGCATTAAAAAAACGTGTTTTCCTTATTATTATTGTGTTTAACGATATTTCAAAGAGATTTTAAATCGATTCCAGAGGTGACACACACATATCTTTGTTATTGAATATTGTCACACTTACTGAATGTAAAAAGACAAAAAAATGAAAATTTATTTATTACTTAAAATTTATTACTTACAATATTGTTATATTAAAGATTCTTTAAATTAGTGCTTTATAAATATGTAAGCCGTGATGTAATTTTTTATTTTTGAATGTAAAAAACATTATATCATCTCTTAACGCGATCTGAATTTCTTTCACTTAATACGAAGAATTTGTTACATCTGTATTTTATCATTATTAAATTTTATATTAAATTTTATATTACAGATACCATCAAATTATGTATTATAATTGTGTGTTCTCTTGAAAAATGATATTCACTCACTTATTGATCTAACGGATATTACTTATAAGCATTGGCGACAAGTATTGCTGAAGTCGACACACTTGACTTATGCAAAATTGTGTTTCTACCTATTTAACAGATCTACAGATCTAACAGATAATCTAACCGCAAAACATGTTGTGACATCGATTTTACGTAAAAAAAATTTTTATATTAAACTTATGCAAAATCATATCTAACGTTTTCGTACGTCTCACCGAGAGGAACTTATGCACTTTTATTTGTTAAACTTAAATCATCTACCGAAAAATACTTTATTATTATGTTGTATATTCACTAACACATATTGATAGTATTAGTAAACTACAATCGAAACATCTATAACAATTATCAAATATATATCAAATTATCATCGAATCATTGTCAACAAATTTGCGTGTGTGAACTGTTTCCACATTTCGGTCTTCAGTGAATGATTCAACTGTTCGATGACTGTCTGTTCAAAAAAAAAGAAAAATTCAGAAATACGAAAGATTTAGCAAATTGAGGTTGAGATTTCTGGGAACTCAATGTGTATAGTTAAGATTAAAAGTGGTGCGACAGACATTAGATAGATGTTTGACACTGATTCGAAAAATGTTTTTGAGAGTAAGGCGTTCGATGATTTGATATAGATTTGATAATTGTCATAGATGTTTCGATTGTTCACTAATACTATCAACATGTGTTAGTGAGTATACAACATAATAGTAAAGCATTTTTCGGTAGATGATTTAAATTTAACAAATAAAAGTGCATAAGTTCCTCTCGATGTACGGCAGTTGTGACAAAGACCATGTTAGATACGATTTTGCATAAGTTTAATATAAAAATTTTTTTCTACGTAAAGTCGATATGACGCAACATATTTTGCGATTAGATTACTCTGTTAAATACGTAGAAACACAATTTTGCATAAGTCAAGCATGCCGACTTCAGCAATACTTGTCGCCAATGATTATAAGTAAGTGAACATCCATTAGATCAACAACTAGTGAGTGAATATCGTTTTTCAAGGGATGTATGAACACACAATTATAATACATAATTTTATAATACTACTGTATTTCCATCCATGATTCAAATTGAAAAGGAATTTATTGCGCAATGTACAGAATTGTCTATATACGTATGTATATAAATACTGAAATATTTAGGCAATTAGATTTGATCAAATATAGAATTTCTTTTATTGAATTGATGGAATTAAAATTTATTTATCTAATTAAAGAAATTTTTTATATAGTTTATAACGTATATATTTTGTGTGTGTGTGTGTGTTATTTCTTGTTGATGCTTTACTCATAAGCATTTTACATCAGAAACAAAAATCTTTTATGAATAAAATTAATATTTCTTGTAATTAAAATATGTAATTGAATATTATAAGATAAATATATGTGAAAGAAGAACTAAATATATTATTAATAACGTATATATATTAAATATACTATTAATAACGTATAATTATATGAAATAAATTTAAAAATTGTATGACTAATGTCAACAACTAATGTCAACAAACAAATTTATCGTTGTATCTATAGAAAGTTTGTTATTGATCGCAATAATGAGACAGAACTAACATTCATATCTACAAATCCTCTCCCGCCAAGACTATACGGACTATCAAAAGTACACAAACCAAACATCCCTCTCAGACCGATTGTTAGCGCCATACACTCCCCGACATACAACTTATCCCGCTTCTTAGCACAAACACTACAACCCCTCTGGAAAATCCGAATCACACATAACTAACTTAATGGACTTCATATAAAAAATCCAAAAAAATCCGACTACATCCCGATTTCTAAATTTCGACGTAGAATCTCTTTTTACACAAGTACCAATAAAGACACAATGAAGGTCTCACATGAAGTTCCCTCCAACTTCATCCCGCTAATAGAGCATTGCTTAACAACCACTTACTTCTCCTATAACATCCAATTTTATGAACAAGCTTCAGGAGCGGCAATGGGCTCTCCTATTTCTCCTTTCGCCAATATCTTTATGGAGCATTTTGAAAAAGAGGCCCTCAAAAAATGCTCAAAAACCAATTTGGTTCCGTTATGTAGACGATATATTCGTAATATGGAGCTGAACTCCGTAAATTCCTTATTTTCCTCAACAATCAACATCCAAATGAGAAAGACAACGGTCTCTTACATACAATCAGACGGAAGGATCCTATCCATTTTCTCATATATCAAAAGAACAACAGATCGGATTGGCAGGATATTGAACAAACACAATATCCGAACTATCTTTAAACCATCCAAAAAAATAGGACAAATCTTAAGAAATTCTAAAGTTCAAAGACATCACACAGCTCCACAAGAGTATACAAAATACCTTGTCCCTGCGGGCAAGCATACATTGGAGAAATTGATCAATCTAAAAATAAAAGAACACCAACGTGATGTCAGGTTAAAACACGTCACGCAATCAGCATTATCAGAATACAACATCGAAACAGAAAATACTGACGAAACGATTACAATAGCCAACATTACGTCATACTTTCCAAAAAAGAGAAGCCATAGAGATACAAAAACACTCCAACAATCTAAATAGAGATAATGGCTACAATATAAATAAAATATGGAAAACTATTCTCCAATTATTGAAGACTGACCGATTTCCCCCACTTCTCCTCCTTCCCCTCACCCGCAATTTTCTACTTTCCAGTCCAATAAGTAGTGTAATATATAAAAAGAACAACCTGGAGGAACAGCTCAGTATCAGGCTGCTCTTCGTCCTGATGAAATGGACTGCAAGGTTTACGAAACATTGGCATTCTAAGAATGGATCTGGTCACGGAGAAAACCCGCGAAATACATAATCTTTATATAAACAGAATTATACTTTGCAGCAATTAATTTTAATTCTATTATATAAATGATTGTTATTAAACAATGATTTGGTATTATATAGCAGTGAACATAGATTGTGCAAGAGCGTTCGAAGAAATAATGTATTTCCTTTTAACAGTTTAGGTTGACCAACGATGTTGGTTTCTTATACTTTTAAAAAGAATTCACAACGTTTTTAACATTAAATTTACACGTAATGATTCATTACGAATAATGAATTCTTCAAAATAATTTAGATTTCGGTGGCGAACGGAAACATTAAAACATATTATTTGTCTTAGCATTTTATACTTACTCATACATTTAGAATTATATATATATATATTTTTTTTTATTACGACTTGAAGATGCATCATATCTGTAATATATTTAATGAGAAATATAGATGGACGTAATGTTAAAATGACAAATTCTTCGGATTAAGTGAAAGAAACTTAGATCGCGTTGAAAGATGTCATCTTATAATCATTTTTTTTGCATTAAATAATAAAAAATCACATCATAGCTTATATGTTTATAAGGCATTAATTTAAAAAATCTTTAAAGTAACAATATTGTAAGTAAATCTTCATTTATCTACTTATATTCAGTAAGCGTGATAATATTCAATAACAAAGGGATGTGTGTCATCTTTGGAATCGATTTAAAATCTCTTTAACATATTCTTAAACACAATGACATAAGAAAAACACGTTTTTTTAATGCATGTCTAATTTGATTGTTTGTATAAGGATTTATCGTTGGAAGGGAATTTATCGTGAAGGATGTGACGGTATTGAGAAACGGAACCATTCTCTCATAACATTTTTATATGTCCCATGCCATGAAATTTCTTGACAAAATTCGAAAAAGACTGCGCTTCCTGGCTGAGTGCTTGTCACCATTGCAATGACAGGATGATTCCGTACAACATGATGAAACGCTTAGTTACAATGACTGTAATTGGTGTGGAAGAGAATGATGACAATAAGGCTCTCATATACATTAAAGGATTTAAAAAACGCGATAGCTGACTGATATATTCAATAGCGACTGATCTATTGAGATCTTGAATACTGATTACGAAGATATAGATTTTTTACGTAATCTATTACTAATACTATTACTAATACTGTACGATGTAAAAAACATATTAAAAATTATGCGTTACAAAATGTGTTTAAAATAGTGAAATAAACGCAATGCGAAAGAAATATATCAAGTTTAAAAAATAAAATATAAGATTTCTTTTTAATTGTGTTTTAATTTCTTTTCCTGAAATTCATTTTTGAAAAGAGAATAGGAGCAGACAGACTTTATTGTCGTTGGCGTTGATTTCTTAGATAAAAGAGATTCGATATCATTAGAGTTGCATTCTTATGATGTATGTCAATTTGGTATTCTTCGAACACGCAATTGTTCTTTAAAGTATATAAAAAAAAATCCCCTCCATTTTAGGGTGTAAAAAAAATGTGGAAGGCAATATTGTTTAAAAGAAGAACTCCAGAAGTTACCGCATCAGTTGTTCAGAAAGCTTCAGCAGAGTTCAGAGCTATTGTTAATTATAAGTTCTCCGAGAAAATTAAATATCTCAAGCCATGAATTATTATGTTCCAATTCAACAGGATGCGGCAAGAGATAGTAAGTTTATTTAATTTTATAAAATATTTTGTTTATATTATACGTTATATATTTTTGTAAGATCTATTTACATGTTTTCTTTTTTTTCAAAGCGCATTTTCTCACATATCTAGTACATTTTCGAAACCTTGCTACATGCCTCGTATCTTGATGAGAAAATATGCATTGACATCGTACCAATTTCTGGATATTGTGATCGTTGTAGGATCTGATATCTCATGTGCAAATTGTGATTGATAAATCGAGGTAATGTCGCATGTTCATACTTATTCAAGCTACGTGGAAGATGTTCATGGAGAGGCATGCAGATATCGAGCGATTAATGCAGTTAACAGTCCCGTCACCGATTCAAGATTCTATGTGGAACTTGTTAAAATATATGATATGAATAAAGTAAAATTAAATGACACATGAAACCAACAATTGTGCTTTTCTTATTTGAGCTTGAATTCTATGAATGTATTCTATGAATTAGATCAATATACGAACGATATTAGTAAGAAACTCGCATATTTTGTGTCATTTTTAAGAAAGAAAATTGTATTACTAAAATTATATTAATAAAAGCGATGCTGCAAACACTTTGTACAAAATTTATGATAAAAATTCTATTGTAGAATTAATAGTCTATGGTTTAGATTATATTGTATGTACAGCATTACATGATAAATAAATATATATTAAAATATATATTCTTTTCTTCCAAAATTATTTTTTCCTTATTAAGTAATTTTATCCTTAGTATTTTTATCATTTCTTCTTCATATCTCGTAGTAATATTGAATTAGTCAAAATAAGAAAGTGTGCTTGACCATTTGTATTACATTGATAAAAAAGAATATTATTAGTGTTATAATTAGTGTTATTAGGTTATATTATTATATTATCATAATTAGTTTCTAAGTCATATCATTAAAAATCGTAAATACTGTACCTATATAATAAAATCGTAAAAAAAGAAAAGAGAGCGCGAATAATAAGTATATGACTGTAACGAGAAAGAGAGAGAGAATTGCATCCTATAATGAGCAGGAGAGAGAGGACAATAGTTTAAAGAGAGAACGGAACGAATGAAAGAAAGAAGAAACAATCCCCTCCTCCCCTCTAACACGGACTCCGATGACACGTTTCTTCTCCATCGAATACAGTATCTGTGACTTCATACTCGCGCGACACTAGAGTCATCTGCTGGTTGCTGTATCCGTGGGTTAGAATCCCTATACACGTACTTATCTTACTAATAACGATGAGAGTTTATAGAATTGGATAAGCAGAGTATTAAACGCCCGCGATTATCAATCAGTAATAGACAATCACTGATCGTATATATCGCGCGGCTCGAGAGTCTGAAGTAATTTGTGCGTGCAAGTAAGCGCCGGATACGGACTTCGTTGGCGCGAAATCGAAAACGCGAATTCGAAAGCCGTATTCTGACGGGCACAGTAATTCTAAACATATCGAGCGTCGCCGATTCCTCCAAGACGTGAATAAAATTGTGTTCGAGCATGTGCATAGTATAATGCAACGATATAATTCTATAAAAATAAACACTGTTCTTAATGGTGAGCTCGTGGCGATAAATGCCCGAACAAGAGTATTGCCACTCAGAATTATGAATTATATCGATGCACCGATTTACGCGAATGGTACGTGTCGCGCGTCGTCGAGCCTACTTTAGCATCACTGGAAGAATTTCAGGAACGCGATAGCGGATGGTTTTCCGTACGAGTACATTGACTGTATCGAAAAGTTGGAGGAATTATGACCTCTCGCAAGTCGTTTTACAGTCGTTTTTCATTGACAGACGACGGTGTCTGAGAATGCTTACGCACATGTCATCAACGTGTGGCAGCGGTTCTCCATCCGAACATTCGGTGAATATAGCTTATATCTGAAAATGAACGTATCGACGTCTTTGAAAATTTTCGCGATAATTGTATCTCGAGTTATGAGCTCGACCCCGCTACGACCCCGCATTATTACACCTAATCGGGCTTCACGTGGGACATCATGTTAAAGCCCACGAGTGTAAGATTTGAACTGTTCACAAACATTGATGTGACCATGTTTATTGAGCGTGGTATACGCGGTGATCTGAGTCAGTGTTCGAACACGCGCGAGCCAACAACAAATACATGCCGTCGTACAATCCATCGAAATCATCATCATACTTGATGTCAACAATCTGTATGGCTAGGCCTTACGCCGATTTTCGATGGGTCGACGACATACAAAATTTTGACTTTACGATCATCGCGTTAGATTCGGCAACAGACTATGTTCTCCACGTAGACAAGGAGTACCCGCAACATCTTCATGATGCACACACTAACCTATTATTCCGACGCGAGAGAAACCAGGTAAGCACGATGACAAGCTCTTCGCAACATTATTCGATAAACAGCGTTACATTATACATTATCGTAACCTATACCAGTGTAGTTTCACGGTTTCTATATCACTAAGGTTCACCGTATACTGCAATTCACGCAATCTCCATGGCTACGCGATTATATAGAACTAAACAAAATTTAGAGTGGCCAAAAATTTTGAAAAAAATTTATACAAACTTATGAATAATGCGGTGACAAAACTGTTTGACAAAAACAATAGAGAACGTACGCGATCGCGTCGACGTAAAGTTATTAATACAATGGGAAGGCAGATACGGTGCTAAGGCAATGATCGCGAAACCAAGTTTCCACAGCCGTAGCGTCTTTTCAGAGAATCTGGTCGCGATAGAAATAAATTTGAGGTGAAGTTTGATATATTAGGTAAAAGGAATAGTAAAAAGAAATCCATTATTTTTTCATTCAATTTCATACAAAAGTAATGGATTTCTTTTTACTGCATCTAATACTTGGGTACATGCTATCCTCGCTATATTCAAGATGTGTTTGTACGAATTTCATCACGAATACATGATACCACTGTTTCGCGAAAAATGCAAAATTATGTATACCATATTAATATACCATGTACACATTGAATATGTCGATGTCTACGATATCATAAAACGTGATATAAGTAGATTTGACACGAGCGATTACTCAAGCGACAACGCGTACGGTATTCCGCTTACAAATAAAAAAGTTCCTGGCTTTATGAAAGACGAGAACAATGATGCCATCATGACCGAATTCGTTGAATTTAGAGCGAAAATGTATGCTTTGCTTGTAAAAGGAAAAAAGGATACGAAGAAAGCAAAAGACGTCAAAAGAAATGTTGTAATGAGGTTTATAACGTTCGAGGATTATACACGGCGCTTGAATGACAATCGAAATAACGCACAACAAACAGTCGTGCATAAGATCTAAATTGTTCGAGATGTACACGATATCAGAAACAAAAATCGCTCTAAATTCGCACAACGATAAGCAGTATATCGTGCCAGGTTCCACCGTTGCCATGGGAGCATTACTGATGTAAATAAAATATATTTTATATAAATAAAATATATTTTATATTGTCCAAGTAAGAAGCTGCGCTCCGCATGCATGGAGGTGAGGAAGTGAATGCAGAAATCGAATTTTTAGACCGATTTTCATGTCCAGGCTTCGGATTGTAAGGGAGCCGTCCAGAAGGAGCCGGGGAAGGATCGATGCAAATTGAGAGCACTTCGCTTCCTCCTGTGGCTCCTAATGAGTCGGGAATCGAAGTGGAAATCAACTCGTGTTCCGCTAAACGAACACGGATGTACCTTTTAATTTAAAAGACTCAAACTAGATCAGTGTGCCGAGAGGGCGCACTTTTAACGCCAGATATGCCGATACGTCCGTATGTCCTGGCTTTCGGTGGAACTTAGTCCAAGTGACCAGGGAGAGAGCGAAGTGCAACCGGGAGCTTACAATAAATACAAGGAAAGGTTTGTCAAATTAACAAACAAAGATTAAATTTAATAGTAATATAATGAAAGAAATATTTAGTAATACATTTTTCTTAAGTATAAAAATACAAGCCTTTGGTTCTCTATTCTGAAGTATATGGTCGTACGTAATTATGTATGTATGAGTGAGTGAATGAGTGAGTGAGTGAGTGAGTGAGTGAGTGAGTGAGTGAGTGAGTGAGTGAGTGAGTGAGTGAGTGAGTGAGTGAGTGAGTGAGTGAGTGTGTGTGTGTGTGTGTGTGTGTGTGTGTGTGTGT
>Ga0157364_1008140_pt1 | contig 10854 bp, 10 predicted proteins | sample AttsexASBM2_FD_111476 | JGI IMG/M metagenome (GOLD analysis project Ga0157364, IMG submission 111476) | Fungus gardens microbial communities from leaf cutter ant in Ribeirão Preto, State of São Paulo, Brazil - Atta sexdens ASBM2 | ecosystem: Host-associated > Fungi > Mycelium > Unclassified ... | reverse complement strand
TTTTATTTTTCCTTTGTATTCTTTTTTAGTGTTTCAGTCTGTCTCTATTCTATTTTTCTTTTTCCTATATTTCTTTACTCTTTTATTTCTGTTTCCATATTGTATCAGTTGTCATGTATGTAGTTATAAAGTAACTACCACAGTCTGTCATCATGCTCTATGTAATAAATTGTTAATTTAAAAAAAAAAAGTGTGATGTAATAGTCACACAAGTTATAAAGGATAATGAATTTATGACAGATCTGTTATGGGATTGTCATATATTTCACAGTCATGGTCACACAATTATGTGACACAGAGAAGGTTATAGAAAGTCCTAGAATAGATAATATTATACAGTATGACAACAACATGTTGATCTTATAGCAAGCACATATACTTGAAGATAGATTGGTTGTATTGTGTATACAGACCTCTGTGGTATATAAGATAGACTAGTTTATACTTGGAACTCTATTGAATTCTTGCATTACTCAATACAAAAGTTGTTTTTTGTCCTTACTCAAAGACTTAAGATATAAGATCTAAGATCTTTTATTCTATTGTCCTTCTTAATATGCTGGGTAAGTTAATTGAAAAAAAGATAAGTAATGGACTACAAGTTCATTTTATTACTTCAAACTTCATTTATCCAAACCAATTGGAGGATATCAAACAACATTCAACAACAAATGCTGGTATTTTTTTAACATACCTTATACAAGTGGAATGGATTAAGGGCCTTTATATAAGCACTCTTATATTTGATATTGCATAGTTCTTTTCTTCTTTGAATTACCAGCTTTTTTCAATAATTCTAAACAAAGTAAGTTTTAATACTAGAATTTCTCAATTTTTTTCTAGTTATTTAATCAATAGACAAACTCAATATATGTAGAATTATTTTACATCACCATCTTTTAAAGCAGATTTTAGTATTGGACAGGGATCCACTCTTTCCCTTATTCTTTTGGCTCTTTATATTATCTCTCTTTTTTATATATTTGAATAAAGAACTAAAAATATTTCAATTCCTGTCCCAATTTCTATTCTTAATGGTCTTTTTGTTTCTCAGGAGAAGAGTTACAAAAAGTCTAATGTGAATCTTTACTGTAGTTATAATATTATTTCATTTGTCTTCAACCAATTCAGTTTGGCAATTGAACATGATAAATTAGAGGTCTTTTACTTCTCTAGGTTGACAAAGAATACCAAACATCCTCTACTAGACCTCAGATCTATAGGTAGTGCTATACTTAAACATAAAGACACATAGCAATATCTATAATTCTTCTTTGATAAGAAACACTTTTTTGACATCATATTTATTATTATGCTAATAAAGCTTTATTCACCATTAAAGGCATGAAATGCTTGGCAACTTGATGAGAGGACTCTTTCCTATTCACAAGCATTTTCTATGCAAAACTTATGTTCTTCCCATCACTCTTTACAGCTTTCAGCTGTAGTATTTCAAAGAAGTACTTTTATATCAACTTATCAAGGAATTGAAGAAAATGCAAAAAAGAGTGGCCTTGTGAGTTATAGGAGCTTTTTATACATTTCCTTTATAGAGAGTTGAGACCATTGCTAGTCTCATTCCTATTCACTTTTATCTCAATAAACTTATAGAACATCACTATCTCAGAGTAGCATCTCTTTCTAAACAACATACATTAAACTCTCTTTTGGATGCATATCATTCTAAACAGGCCAATCCTTATTATATGACTATGAGTTGTCTTACTCCTAAGTAATACTTAAAGATCAAAAGTCTCATAGTAGACATTAACAACTGTCTCAATCAAGTCTTACCAGTTTTTAACAGTCTAAACAGAGATTTTTCTCTAGAATTTTATTTAATAGACAATTTTCCTGATTGCTTTTTCTTTCATACAGTATATTGTAAAGATGCTGAAGCAAGAACTGCTCATCATAATAAACTTGAGAATATCTTCAAGAATTCATCCCAGAGCAATGATATCATACTTGTTATTTCTGATACAAGTATTAAAAACAATATCACTACATTGATTTTGCATATTAGGAGAGAATATGAAATTATCAAGAAAACCATCCAAAATATGATGAATATCACATCCACTGAAAAAGAACTTTTTGCCATGAGGTGTGATATTAGTCAAGTATCTCAAATATAAGAGATTAAGCATATTATTGTTGTTACTGATGCTATTTCAGCTGCCAAAAGGATATTTTTGTCATATCCCTTCATATATATATTAACTAAACTCTATCACCATATCCAGTAACTTTAAGAATTTTTTTAACAAGAACTCAAGTAATATGATTTCATTTTGGAACTGTCCTAGTGATAATAAATGGCTTCTGTATTTACTAGTTGACAAGGAATCAAAATTCCACAAAATTAGTCCTATTTTATCTAGCAAAATATTATATTCATTCCACTTATTTGAAAGGTGGAGTATGACTAAAACATTTTAGCCTCTCTAATTTACTGTGTGCTTGTATTACTAGATTGATCACTAATTATGCTCCTATTGGTGAATATAGACAAAGATTTTTTCCTAATTCATTAGTCATATATCTATGCAGTAATTCTCCTATTGAAACAAGATCATATATTTGATATAACTGCAAACAATACAAGAAGTTATGAAATACAAAGCAAGAATCCCTCAAATATATTCTCACTTTTCTCAAGTTTAATCCAGGTATGTTTTGTTTTCAAGAAGGCATTATATAGATTCAGATACTTAGTTTTGCATCTTTTTATATAGTGTCATATTCCTTACTCATTTTTCTTGTTTTTCTTTCTTTTCTCTTTTTGTATTTAAGTAGTTACCATTTACACAGAGTGTGATGGCAAACTGTGGTAGCTACTTTGTAATTACTTTGGATGGGACTAAACTAAAAAAGAGAAATGGAAAAGAAAAGAAAAGGAGGCAAAAACTACATGAACTGATAGAGCTGTATAGAAATACAGACTCATGTAATGCTTTCTTCAAAGGAGAAAACACACAGGTTAAATTCCAAGAACAATACAAACTAGTTAATTATTTCTCTTTGTGGATTCCAATACTTGTTGAACCTCCTACAATCATAGAGAATGTGACATCTTGTTTCAATTGGATATACACTGTATAGGTAGTGGAATTCTTCTCTAGGGAAAAAGTAAAGTTGATATTCACCTACTAGAGCATGATTGGTGATGGCTCTAGTGGCCCAAGCATATAACAAGTTTGAAAAGCCAAAGTTTTCTAATCAAAGCCCTCCATTTTTGTATGATAGCTTGATTTCTGAGAGATTGTTGCTGAGTAATTCAAGAAAATTATTTTTCTTGAAATTTGATGATTTGAAGTCCAGGTGCTATTCTTTAACAATGTTGTCACATTCCTTCTTCTTATTGAAGTCCTATGATGTTTTACTAGAATAAAGTGGAATAAGATCAAATTTCTTCATTTCTTTATCCACTTGATAATGTAGATGCCACTCTCTATCATTAGAGCATTTCCAGAATTCTATAGAATTGTTTGAATGGATGTTGAAAAACTTTCAAAGATCTTTGGAAATTGCTATCAATTGTGACTGGTACAGGTAAACAGAAGAATTGAAGATTTTTTGTGCTATATGAAAAATGTCAGTGATGATAATCATATGGGAGATTTTGGGTATTTGAACTGCTTTATTTATTCTGGATCTTATAGCAAATAGTTCTGCTTCAGTTGATGTAACATTGATAGTGTAGTAGATTGTCTTAATTATAGGATTGTTGTAAGAGTGAATATGAGTGATTGATGTGGCTACATTATTCTTGATGCTAGCATCAGAAACAACAATGACTGTTGATGGTTTAGATGATGCTTTGAGAGTGATATTATCAAGGATTTTACAATAATGAGATTTGCTCTTGTTAAAGTGGTGATCAGTCTTGTAAAATGAGAAGTGACTAGAGAATACATCAATTAGTCTTTTTCCTGAACAAAATGTCTCATTTAAAGAGTCAAATAATGGGAATACTCTATTGAGACAATTATTAGTGTCTACAATAGAGCTCTTAATGTTATTCTGCTACTTGGCTGTCATATGATCCAGGAAAAAGCAATGATATTGTGATTTTGGAGAGAATCTGCTTTCTAGTAATGCATTTAAGACATAATTATAGGGAAGAGTATAAGCTCATAGTTGATTTCTACTACTCAATTTGCAAAGATGAAGGTGAATAGGAATAAGACTAGTAATGGCCTCAATTTTCATGGATGGTGAAGCATGAAATGCTTCTAGAATTTATATTGCAGCCCTGTGTTGCATTTTTTTGAGCTTGTTCAAAGATATGATAGTAGAGCATTATTGTAATGCCATAAAGGAAAGTCATATAAGGTGATAGAGAGGACACAAGTCCTGTAAAGAAAATGTTTTTGATAAGATAGAAGATCCCACATCAAGTTACTGAGCATTTTCATGCTTTTGATGGTAGATAATGTTTTGTTAGCATAATAGTTGATATGTTGACAAAATGACAGTTTCCTGTCAAAAATAAAATCTAAGTAATGCCATATAGGTTTATGGGATAGAATAAGTCCTCCAATAGGGAAAATATCAAGTACAGAAGAAGAGAATGAACTGTATGTTTAGAAAAAATGAAAAACTTCAGTTTTTCCATGTTCAATAACAAGACCAAACTGATCAAGAAGAGAGAAAATGATGTTGTAACTATAAAATAGAAACAAATTGGTTTTTTCAAAAGATTTTTCTTGAGAGACAAGAAGACTATCATCAACAAAAGATAGGAAGGAAATAAGAATTTTTAGGTTATTTGTATGTTTTTCAAAAATATGGAAAAGAGGAGAAAGATAAAGGGTCAATAAAATAGGGAACAAAGTAGAACCTTGGCCAATGTCTACATTGACCTCAAAAAGATTGTTCCATACATACTGAGTTTTCCTGCCAATTAAATAATCAGTGAAGAATTTGGAAACTTTTGGATTAAATCTTGCTTTATCCAATATAAGAGAAAAGAGATAATGGTTAAAAAAAGGGAAAGACTGGGTGATATTAAATGCCAAAGTGCTTGATAGAAAAGTTTTGATCCATCCTAATCAAATAATATGGGTTAAAAAGAAACCTACATCAGTTATAGAGTGCTGCTTGAGGCTCCCTAATTAATTGGGGTGGACAAAATTATTAGAGATAGAGTGGAACTGCATTCTCTCTCTAATGACTTTCTCAATGAGTTTGATGAGAGTGTTAAGAAGAATGATTGGTCAAAAAGATTTAGGAAAATTATATGATATCTTGTTTGGTTTCAGGATAATTATAGAGATTGATACTTTAAAATGCAATAGTCAATGCCCTAGGCTTAAGCAGGTATTAGTGATGTTGATAATAAAGGTCAAACATGAATTGTCATTGATAATCCTTTTGAAAACCTTCCAAGAAATTTTATCTGGTCCTGGAGCTAATAAATTGCTACATTTGCTGATCATAGTCTTGAGCTTTTCTTTCAAAAAAGAGTCCCAATCCAAGGTTGGTTTGGAGCTAATTTTGTCCAAAATGTTGATATTAACTTAATGATTATGAGCAGAATTGAATGACTGGTGTAGAGCTTGCCAGAGTTCATTAAGTTTGATATAAGGGCAACTATTGAATTATAATACTTTAATAGCAGGTAGTTTTTGCTTGTGGACCCAGTCCATAAGGTCTCATGGTCTTCAGTTTTTGGATGCAATTTCTTGAATTTTATTGTCAAAAAATATTATCTTGGTTCTCTTAACAGTATATTTGAAAACTTTCTAATTCTCAATTCATTTAGAGAATCTGTAACTTGATAAACAAGACTAGCACTCATTATTCCACCAATTCTTGGACTGTTACATAATTTTGACTCATTTTGAATGCTTATTCCACAGTCAATCTGAAATTCTGGTAAATTCTTACATAGCAGATTCTAACAATTCTTTATTAGTTAGATGCTAAATGTTGATTTTTTAAAAACCATTAATGATATCTGAAGTGAACTTGATTTCTTCTTTACTATTTCTGACTATAGTACATTTGATGTCAGGTACAAATTCTTTAATAATGTAAATATTGACTATGAGTAGTACATAATCTAAAGAGTATTGTAGATCAGGTAGAATAGAGTAATTATTGAGTTCTGAGGAGTTAGGTCTAATACTGAAACCCTGAGCATCTCCTATAGTATATATCTGTATACATAAGACTAGTAGTTATACTTGATAATTACCTTTACAGTTAAGGCATTTAAAAGAATGAGGACATGATTTGCCTTGCTTAGTTTTAAGGTGAGAAGTATTCATCTTAAATTTTACCTTGCAGCACCAGGTGAGATGATGGTGATGTTCAACTTTATGCAGTCTATTATATTTAATGTATTGAGAACCTTGGAAACAGCAAGCAAATGTGGTATAACCCCACTTCTAGCAATTCTTGCATTGGAGTACATCTGGGTTCATGTTGGCACTATGAATAGTAGCAATAAAGCTTCCAACATTAAAGCATTTATTAATCAATGTCTTGGCAGATAAACTACTCTGGGAATCTCAAATATTAATTCATATAATAGTTATGTCTACCTTGGATAATACTTTGACTACATGAGACTTGGAAGCAACTTTGATGTCATTGAATATGTGAGTCAATTTAATGATAGTTTTGACAACACTAGAATTGATGGGAGTATTGGTTTCCTTAAGGAGGTAAAGAATACCTAATATCTTAAGATACAATTTGGATTAAGAAAGATAGGCATTTTGCACATCATTAGAGTCAATATTGTTTATGTTTTTGATGTAGTTACCAACAACACTTATATCAGAAGAGAATGTGACTTTGTTGGTAGTAATAATGAGATTTCTATAGTCAACTCAAATAAAGTCTACAATGATATCCAATTTAAGTCTCTTGAGAGTACAGTTGAGATTGGCAATATGTTTACCAGATAAGATCATAAATTTTTTTGAATTATCACTGCCCATGGGGATAATGATCTGCTTATATAATGGACCCTTGGTCATCATATTGATATATGATTTTGGTTTGTTAGATTTATTAAGGGAATTATAAAGCTCTTCAATCTTCTTGTTTGAAAGGTTTAGGAAGTTGTCTTTGATTTTTAAAACTTCCCTAATATTAGTAGATAAAGCTTAAGCATATAAGTATTTAGAATTATTCTCAGATTTATACTGAGACTTGTTGTTAGATTTGCTATGAAACTTAGACTTGCTAAGTTCCTCTTTAGTAGGTTGAGTATTACATAATACAGAAAAAATAAAAGGTTCTAGAAGGATAATAATATAATAATATGGCTATAGTATATTAGTCTCATATATATTTTATAACATAAAAGTGTACAGACCATAGTTTAAATATATTTATATTAGAAAGTCTATTATAATCCTACTATCTCCTTTATATCAAAATGTCCTAAAAGTTCCTAAGTTTACAAGAAATATAAGTATAGCTATTTGTATATTATTAACTCCTCTATTACTACTCAAACTTGATGCTGTTAAAATAACTAGTAAAGTCTGTAGGGTTTTGCAGACTTTCATAACCTTTAGAAAGTTCTGATTATATATTAACTGACTAAGTATAAGTAGTACTTACTGTTACATTTGAAGACTTAAAGTTAAGTTACCAAAGGAATCTTATATAAGATTTATATAAGAAAACTCAATAGAGTTCCTAGTACAAAATGTCTACCTTATATATACTAAGTTACTGATCTATACTTTAATACCATTAACCTACTCTAAAGTGTTATAACTCAAAACTCTTAAAGTTAGATTATAAGATAACCTTGTATTGGGTAACACAAGAGAACTCAATAAAAAGCTCTTTTACAAAATAGTCTACCTTATATACTCCTATAGATGGTCTGTGCTAGCTATTGTGCACCCTACCCTAAATGGCCATGTGTAAAGTATAAGGCCAACATGTAGTGTCCATATTGTTATAACATTATTTTGTTCCAGAACTTTTTACTTCCTTTTCTCAAGTTCTGTGATCAATGTTGTGACTATACTATCAGATGTGACAGTGTGACAGATCACTTCTAACCCTAACCCCAGTATTCTAAAAATAGAAAAAATAGAAATGAAAATGAAAATGAGAAAGAAAAATAAAAAGAAACTAAGTCTACTTCCTACAATCTTAACATAAAGGCTATATATTATTCTTAAAGTCAATATATGTTAAACATATTGGAATGATATTATTCCTTCTAAAACTTTCTACTATAATTTATTATGATATGTGACTATGTGACTGTAACATATTTGTAACTGTAACATGTGATATCATGCTAATCCTAAACCTAAGTTCTCAAAATAGAAAATAAAAAAAAATAAAAAAAATAGTTAAGTCTAATGTTCACAATTCTGATATTATCTTCCTTCAAGGTTTTTTCTCTAGAGAAACTAACTTCTATTTTTGCCAGTTCTTCTCCAACTTCTTCAAATACTCTTTCTCAAACTTTCCATCATCTCACCTATACAACATCTTTGTTATATACTTTTCTGGTAATTCTCTCCTCTTAGAGTCTCTCTCTTTTACCATATCCAACTTCTCTTGTTGTCTTACTTTCGTATTCAATCTCCCCTCAAACTCTGCTACCACTACTTTTATATTCTCTAAATCTTCCTCTCTCCCCCAGGTATCATGCTTTGCTGTAAACCTCTTTTATCACACTAGATACTTTACTGCTTCTTTTACTTTTCTTTTATTTAGTATTTTTTCTACTTCCTACTCCTCAAATTCTTCTACTTCTACTAGTTTCACCTCTTCTATCTTTTATCCCTCTACCTACTCTTTGTATTGTATTACTTGACTAACATTCATTACTGGATGAATTCCTATTAATATTGGTAGTCATAATTTGACTGCATTGGTAGATACTACTTTATAAATGATGTATGGACCCACATAGCAATCCATCAATTTCTTCACCAGACACTCCTTGAATACTAAATCTTTCATAATCAACATCACTTTGTTTCTTTTTTTCCATTCTTCTATCTCCTTTCTTCTCTTGTCTGCTTGCTGTTTCATCTCTTCTTGTGTTTTTCTTAATGCTGCTTCAGCTTCCTTCTGCACCTTTTTTATTCTCTTAGCAAACTTGCTTTGTCTACCTTTTCTTTCCTTCTAATATCTGCTCTCATTCTTAGCACTCTATCATAATTTGCCATAAACAGAGATATTTTAGTTACTGAACATGTCTTGTTGTTTACTGTAAACTTTGCTATTGCTAACCATTGAGGCCAATCCTTATGTCTATAATCAATGAAGAACCATAAATACTGTTCTAATTCTTGGTTCATTCTTTCTGTCTGACTATCTGTTTGTGAATAGAATAATAGAAACAACTTTGTTTCAACTTCTAACATTTTGTTTAGCTTCTTTGTTAATTCCACTGCAAACTGTGGTTCTCTGTCTGATACTACACTTTCCAGAAACCCATGCAACTTCTACACATTATTCCTAAACAACCATGCCAATCCTTCTGCCATTGTCCTTTCTGTTATTACTACAAAATAAGTCATTTTTGACAATCTGTCACAGACTACTAGGATTACATCCTTTCTAGCTACTAACAGTAACTTAGTAATAAAGTCAACTGTTAGATACATTCATGGTTTCTCTGGTATCTCACTCAACTTTAACTTTCCTGCTGGTATCTCTGTTCTATTCTTCATTCTCCAATATATCACACCTGTCTAAATATTTCTTGTTACTCCAGGCCACCAGTAATTCTTTGTCACCAACTCCATCATTTTCTATCTACCTCTATGCCCTGTTACTAGTATATCATGGTATAACCAAATTATCTCTACTCTCAATACTTTATCCTTTGGCACATAAATCTTTCTCTTTTTCAACACCAAATCTCCCTTTATTTGCTATTCATCTCCTCTTAATACCTTAATCCCTGCCTTCTTTATCTCCTCTACTACTCTGACTACCTCTTTGTCCTTACTCCTAGCTTTTTTTAATTTTTTTCTACTATTTCTACTTCAGGTTCTTCTATTACTACTTCTACTAAACTATAAACCCATTGTTCCTTAATTAATATCTAGTTTTTGTTATTCTTTTCTATACCTACTTTCCAGTCTAGTCTCCTACTAAGTTCATCTGCTTTCTCTATTTTTATGCTTAGCACATATTTCAGAGTGAAATCAAACCTTGACAGATATAATGTCTAATGAGCTTGTCTTTGGTTCAGTTTCTGCATCTTTATAAAATACTTCAAATTCTTATGATCTATTTAGACCTCAAACTTGAGTTTTGTGCCCTCCAATAAATATCTCTAGTTTTCCAACCTTCTTATAACTGCCAACATTTCCTTATTGTGAATTTCATAGTTTTACTCTATTTCATTTACATTCTCATTGTTTGTCTAAATCTAGTGCTGCTAACACTGGTTCTTTTGTAAACCTCTCTTTTAACTTCTGAAATGCCTTCTCTTGCCTCTCTGTCCAACTTCACTTCTGATCTTTTTTCACCAAGTCATGCAATGGTCTGGCTATCACTGTGAAATTCTTAATGAACTGCTAGTAATAATTGGCTAATTCCAAAAACTTCTGTACATTCTTAACTATTTTTGGAGTTAGCCAATCCAACACTCCCTTCATCTTCTCCTCTTCCATCTTGATCCTCTCTGGTCCAATCACCACACCTAAGAATTCTACTTCTCTAACCTTCTACTTGTATTTTTCTGGTTTTACATATAAATCATTTTCTGTCAAACCTCTTCACTACTTCTTCTACTATCTCATTATGTCTTTTCTCTTCTTCCATTTCTAATATAACATTATCAATGAAACTCACTACTTTTCCAGTTTTAATCAAATCCCAAAGGATCTCATTCATTATTAT
>Ga0157364_1008139_pt1 | contig 10854 bp, 4 predicted proteins | sample AttsexASBM2_FD_111476 | JGI IMG/M metagenome (GOLD analysis project Ga0157364, IMG submission 111476) | Fungus gardens microbial communities from leaf cutter ant in Ribeirão Preto, State of São Paulo, Brazil - Atta sexdens ASBM2 | ecosystem: Host-associated > Fungi > Mycelium > Unclassified ... | reverse complement strand
TGTGTGTGTGTGTGTGTGTGTGTGTGTGTGTGTGTGTGTGTATTAAACCGAGAAATCCTTATTTGTTGTGCTATTTCGTAAATACGTATTGAGTTTTATTTAAGATATTTGCATTTCATTTTTATCTCCAAATTAGATCAATATATATAATGATTTTAATAGCAGTGCATACTAGTGAAATTCGATATTAGTAAATAAAACTGAGGCCTAATTTTGAGCCTAATTTTGAGTCTTGATTTTTTGAATTAGAATCACGGTTATTACTTTTCTCTTAATGTTAAATATTAATGTTTATAAATTATAAAAAAATATTCATCGATCTACTGCCTAAGATTAAGTGTGTTATTTAACTTATTACTTGTATTCTTTCTAAAGAAAAGATCATCAGATTTGACATTTCTAAATTCGTAAATTACTATTATCCTACTGAAAATCGATTATCAACATTATTACTTTCTAGCTAATGTTTTTTTTCTTAAAAAATGTCATCAAATCTGGTCTATCGAAGATTTCTTTTCGAAATTAGAGGAAAATTAACCATGGTCATTTATACATTTTTTTTAAATGCATCAAAATTTTGAGCGGTTAGTTGGAGATTTCTTCTATCTATTAGAGATTTGTTAAAAAAGTCGGAATCTTCGATCAAAAATCGAGATAACTATATTTCGGTTTTCGATCGGAAATTCCTGAGAGATAACTGTAATTAGAATTTAAAGTTTATTACGGGATAAGTTGATAGCCCAATTCTTTATTACTTTACAGGACGTAGCTTACGTGAAAATCGAACTTCTGATCCGTTTATTACTCATCGCTTTTACATGCAGCTATGCATCACAGTATAAATTAGTCTCTATGAATATATACAAAAAGAACGACTTTACTGAAATATTTAAAAATTTGAATAGAAGATTGATCAGAAAATAATTTGGTTGGACCATCAAAATAATTAAAAAACTCAAATATAATAAGCAATTCAAAAAATTTTTGATACTATAGCGACCAAATTAAGTTATTTTACATAATTATTTTGATAGTCCAACAAAATTTTTAGATTTAACTAAATTTTTAGATACTTCAGCAAAATTCTTTTCGTGCATATCTATTTATTGTGAGTTTCATCAAAGGCAATTAACGAAATTTGATCCTTTACAGAAATTAGATAAAAAATACCGAAAAATTCTTTGCGTTCGGTCGTATCATCTTCCAGAAAATATAGGCAAATCGAGAAAGAAAATTGAGAGATAGATTTTTAATTTTTGTGAAATATAAAAGCTTTAGGCACACTATGTGCAGTAGACATGATAATATCGAACAGGATCGTTTAGAAATTCGATGAGAAACCAGCGTCGCGTTTAACGGCGATTATACTAAGCGCGTGCAATTATATCGCACAAAGAGAAGCCTTTCATGGCATGCATCAACGTTTGTTATATGAACGATAATGATGATCGGCGAAAATCGCGGTTATTGATAAATTTGCATCACGCGCGAGAAATTTATCGTCTATCCACGAGCAACAAGTACATAAATGTAGTAATATTGAGAAACGCTTCACACATGTTAACGCAATCAATTTTGAAATCGTATTTTCATGATTATATAATATTCATATTAACAAAACAAATAAATATACACGTGACTTTGTCTCAATGTAGTTGACTACTGTGTTTAAGAATGCATTATGTATATAGCTTTTTTTCGCAAAAAATGGCAGAAATTGAAATATTTTCCGTATAAAAATGAATGTTATATGTAACATATAAAACAATTCAATAATATTCAATAATATTCATGTCTAACAATACAATTTTATAGTTTAAATAAAAATTTTCTCATTCTATCTTAATTATTTTTTAAAAACATGTCTACTTCTTATTGAAATTTTTAATTCAAATTCTAAGTCGCCGCCAAACTTTTTGTATTATTTTCACACAAATATAATAGAAAAATCTGTATTTTTTTAATAATAGTTTCATTTTGTTAAAAAATATATCCTTAATAAAAATGTTGCTAGAAAAAGATAAGTTATGATGACGTCTAAAAAATATACTCATATATGTTACTCTTATAGCGTTAAACGAGTAGAAAATTAATTATAATGACAGCGATATATACAAAACCATATCTGTACAGAATTTAATTTTTATTGTGAACTTCACTAATTTGCTAATATCTCGCCTTAAGTGTAGTAATTTATAATCCTTGTGATTTCTTGATGTTACATCATTAAGATTATAAGTACTATTATTTATCTAATGTTTTATGTACTATAAATAACTATAAATAACAGATAGTATGTATATCCCATTTTAAACAATATAATTCGATATAATTCAGATCAAGTTTCTATTTTCAATTTACAATTCATATCTTTTTTCTTTTATGTAATCATAAAAATAAGGTCGATATGTAATTTCAGAATACTTTCGATAATGTGAGTTCTCGTAACTTCATCTACTTTTAAAAATTTCAGAGATGTTATATTTCAGGATATCCTATATTACAAATTTTTATTTTTCCGAGACAAAACATGTCCATCTTTGAAACGGACTTTCCGCACAATCAATATATCAATATGAATCTTTTACATTTTGATATATTTGAATTTTTACATCAAAATATATATCTCGTTATTATAATGCCAAAATCATTTTTAATATAAAAAAGATTTAAAAAATAATGTTTTAAACAATATTAAATCTCATAGGACCACGGAAATATAATTAATAAGAAAGAAATACTTTTATTGGTCTTAAGTTTGTATAATATTTTAATATGTCGAGTATTTTAATACTGATACGTAAATTATTTTGATATATTCTATATAAAACATTTTTCGCAATAAATTTATTTATTAAATCTCATTTCACATATTCATACTATCATATCATTCGAAATAATGTATCTGTATTCGAATAATATCAATAAATATGAATGGATGGGCTAAGAAAGAATTGATAGATTATATAGAAAGTACGATCACTTCACATGATTCGATAAATAAATTATTTAAATTATATACTTAATTATAATATTGTGAAATATTTCTTGTTTGTGAAATATTTCTTCTTTAAATTAAGATTAAATGAATAAAAATTTTTAGTATTTTCTTGCATTGTTATTTATTAAGCGATGTGATAGTATCGTGACGTCAAATATATAAAAAAACAATAGATAATAAGTATTTAACTCTAAAAGAAAATAGAAACAGAGAGAATATAAAAAAGCCAAATGCAGACTTTAAATTCTATTTAAAAAATAATGTTTAATTATTTTTAATTTAGAAGAAAAGGGAAAAAATAATGCTATTAAATATATTTAATTAAATATAACAACTTTTCCCTGTCATATTTATAGATATTTATTTTTATTTTTCACTATATATACAGGATGTTTTCTAATGTTATTGTACAATAATAAAAAGGATAACCGGAATAAACATCAAGTGTTTATTTCGGCAATGCTTTGTTCTGATTATCTGAAAACGAGTTCTGAATATAATCCATCGCATGCTCATTTTTCACCCACGCTGGCTGTTTGTTTATATTTTAGAAACATTAAATAAAGTTTTTAAATTGCAATAATGATGTACTTTTACGTTTTATTATCGATTTTTCGGGACATCTCAAATAGGAAAACAATTTTTTGACTTTGCAATTTGCTCATTTTTTACATTTCTTTAATTTAAAAAAAAATAAAATTTGAATTAAATTTTACATAACATTATTTTAAAATTTATTAAATTTTTTCAAAATGACCTATTATTATTTTAAATTCTGCTCATAGACTTCTAGTATTTATCCAAAATGAACGGTATCTCATAATAGGAGTCTTTCTTCTAATATGTACTACGCGCGTTGTGTCAATCCTTTTCATTATCCTTAAAATGTGTGTCTGTATGAGAATACTATTTAGATCTAGAAAAAATTCAAGAAAAATTATTTATATATTTTAAATATATATCTATCAATATCCTTTATTTATTTTTATTTATTTTATTTTTATTTATTTTATTTATTTTATTTTCCCGACTATTTATTACTGTTTACGACAACCGACTGCTGTCAACTGAAGGTTGGCGAAAACAGAAAGAATATACGTTTTACCGAGGCGGATCGGTTATTATCGCATATCTCCATAACTACAATCTATATTCTTGTCAACTTTTAACTTATTGACCAAGCTTGGTTTATAGTACATAATTATCAATAATTATATTATTAATAAATAAAAGTATTTTTTCATTCATATGAGTCTTTATTAATTAGAAATGAGTTTTCGTTGTATGTACGTTTTTTGATTGGATGTCGACTGAATCTAGGAATCTAAATCGATTAACCAATGAGCTGTATTGTTAATAAGGAATTTCAGTAATTCTCAGCTTATAGCACATGTCATAAGCAGAGAGAAATCTGAGAAAGGACATGATGACTTAAAACCTGTATCCTCAAAATGCTGCCATGTACTACCGCCCTCTGAAGAAGTGGATGTTAACTACACAATAATATCCACCTTTTTGCGCTGCTCCTGATAGAAATAGATAGTTAAAATCGGTAAAATAACTAAAATTTATTAAATTAATAAAGATTTCAACGATTTCAGCGATTTATTTTCATCAGGAGCACTGCAAAAAAGTGGATATTGTATTGTGTAGTTAATATCCATTTTTTCAAAGTGCACGGCAGCATTTTGCGATTACAGGTTTTTGGCCGTTATGTCCTCTCTCAGGTTTCTCTCTGATTATAAATTGAGTTTAGAATAAAAAAAAAATAAAAAAAAGAAATTTTAAAAAATTTAAAGAAGAAACTTAAAAAAAGCTTAAAAATCTGTTTTCTTTTTTAAAATATGCTCTCAACTGATTTTTTATTAGAAGTTAATTACAATATAGATGGAAATCTTAAAACAAATTAAAAAAATTTTTTTTATTAAAAATATATATAATTAAAAGTAAAATAAAAAAATATAATTTTAAAACTTAAAAACGAAAACCAAACCATAAAGACAAGTAACTTAAAAAGTAAAAAAATTTTTAAAAATGAAGATTAAAGATAAAAAATTAAACTTTTTAAAATATAAAATGTTTTTGAGACATAGAAATTCACAAATATACACATACACACATGTTACTTTTAAAAATATGAAATAAAACAAGCAAAAATAAAAATTAAATACTAAATATTAAATAAAAACATTTTAACGGCAAAAAAGTTTTTAAATTGAAAGCTTAAAAAAGATTCAAATAATATTAATTATAAAGAATTAATATAATAAACGTTATAGACGCGTATGTAATATAGAAAAGGAAGATAGCGTGCAACAAAAAAGATAAAAGTGTAAAAAAATACTTTTCTATTTATACTGTATTAATCTAAAATTATAAAAAAGCAGTCAGGGCGACATCATCAAACATACTATTTCTTAAACATATTTTTTGTTATAACATTTTTTAAGTAATAAAATTAATTCAAATGCAATAACATTAAATAATAAATTTTAAATTCAATTACAGTTTATACTTAATAAAATTCTCTAAATATTATATCATTACTGTGTTCATGATTTATTCTCGATTGCATTTTCTTGCCTGGTAAAAAATATTAGTAAAAAATATTTATATATAACGGTTAATTTTATCAGATTTGACGATAATTTATTGTTCACAAATATAATTTCATTTTAATTTATTTCTTTTACTTTAATATATTCTGTTGTAAACTATTTTTTTTTTATTATTTATGCTAAAGAATTAATATTTTTTTAGTTTCAAACAACTTATATATAATTGTATATAATTAATATTCTATTAAATATAATATAACTCTTTGCATATAACTCTTAAAATGCTAATAAATGATCAAGTGGGTAGCTTACTGATTGTTATTAAAAAATTCTATTTTAAATGTATTCAAGTATGTATCTTGTAAATTGATTATGACAGGATTAAATAACAGCATTAATCTATCATAGCCTATCCATTTCAAGACAATAAATCTATAAAATGTTGCATCTATCTATAATATTATTCATAGATCCATTATCTTAAATTTAAAAAAAAGATAATTTGACATTTACAATTAATATAATATACTAACAGAGTGTTTTAATTAAATCAGCGATGTTTCATAGATCTTTTCCTCGGTCTGCTTTTTCTCCTTTCATCCTTTTCCTTTTTACATTTATTTATCACATTTACATCTAATTAGAATCACAATATATTAATTACAATCGGAATACAGATTGCATAATAATTTTTACAACATGTCCGATCAAATGCGATGTATTCTTGTATAAATGTGTAAATACTATCAATAAAAATCATATATGATATATATTTTTTAATATCTAGGATATGTTCCAAGTTACGCATGAAGCGCATAATTTGTCTTTGTTGTTCATTAAATAATAAACAAAGATAAAATGATACATCACACGCTTCATGCGTAACTCGGAACGCATCCTTAAATCTTTCGACCCGACAATTTGCATTTCACATTCTCAATCGAAAATAGTTACGAATAAATTGCACTTCAGTCGAGCAAAGAAGTCAGTGAGTACAAAATTTTGCAAGTTGTTAAAAAAATATTTAAGTAAGGAATCTCGTAAAAAATATTGGAAACATTATTGATAAACGAATTATAATATTACATATAATTTTTTATTATAATATTATTTAAATTATTTATCTCGGTAATTTATATATTAATTACTCTAAATTTTCAAAATGAGCTAGAAATGATAATGAGCAAATTATTTTTATTTTTAAAACTTGAAGCGCGATACAAAATGAATTATATAACTAATATTAAATTAATTAATAACTAATATTAAATTAATATAAATTATATAACTAATATTATAACTAATAAATTTAAACTTGCGTAATGATTTTGAAGGTTTTTTTTTTAATTCTCGAATATTTTTTAACATCACACGTACAGGGCGTCACCAAAATCTGGACAAATCGGACAATTTCTTTAAACAAAATGTTTTTAATGAAAAATTAAAGATTACAAAAAATCCTTTTACATGACACTTGCGGGATCTCTGTAGAGCATAAGTATTCGATATATTCTCCATTAGCTTGAAACGATCTCTATTCTCGGTCTGAAGCGTTCGCACGCACGCTGTATTGTAACGCTATCCATGCCGACGAATGTTGCCTCAATAGCAGTCCTTAATGACGTCACATTGAGATGCCGAGACTTGTTTGTGATCCTTTCAATTACGCTCCATACGTTGTAGTTCAAGGGTCTAATTCAATATGTTGGGAGGCCAGAATTTCTTGAACTAAAACATATTGATGTTGTCTGAGAGAGCCAATTTTGAATCAAATGACTCGTGAATCGGTGCATCGTCCTGCTGAAAAACATATGGCCTTCCGGACGCCATAGTTTCCATCCTTCATTACATCCAGAACGCATAATGATTGCCCTGGGTCATCCGAAATCAGCGCTTAAGCTCTTTCAACGACTGCGATCCTCGCGGTACGTTCTTTCGAGTGATTCTTCCTCGGCAACCTCGTTGGACTCTTCTAAAGTCATATATTTTACCACAACGTCATAAACGGTTGATCGAGTATCCAAAGAACTGAAATATTTCCGTTGCTGAGCGCCCAGCGTGAAGGCCTTCGATAATCGTGATTCTTCGATTATACTCCGCACTTGGTTTCAACATCGCAGCCATTTTGAGAATATGACTTACTAGAAATATCAGGCTTTCTCGGGCCAACAACAACTTCTGGCAAAAACACAATATAACAAAAAATTTAAATCGAAATTTGTCCGAATTTTGATGACGCAAATGTGTTACCCTGTAAATTAATAAGTAGAATTCTAGTTTCTATTTATGAATTTCTATTTATGAATTTTAAGTAACTTTTATATGCAAAATGAAATAAGATATAATTAATTTCTTATACGATATATACAATTTAAAGTAAGTTAATTAATTTTTTTTATTTCTAGATAATTTAAAGTATACATATATGCGATACTATATTATAATTTTTAAATTTTTATAATTTTATCCTAAAAATATTTAAGTTAAATTTAAATTAATATTTACAATTTATATATTTTAATATTTTAAGAATGAATATATTTATGTATTTTATAAATTTATTTGCAAAGACAAATTTTTTATCCTACTCTTATATCCTACTTTTGTATCAACAGTCTATATGATAATAAAACATGAATGATTATTTCAAATTATATATATTCAAAATCCCGTTTAAACTATTTAAATACGTTTTATTCCGCATTGCACAGATAAGTGATTATTCAATTGCGAATTAATTAGTCAGAACATATTATAATATGTTGTATATATGCTTCTGTACTGATATAATTTAAAGCTTTTAATCCAGTTGCAATACGTAGTTAAAAGATTATAACGAAATGCCGTTTATAAGAGAATTTATATTCCTGATTATTAACAAAATCGGTGTATTCTCTAAAATTCATTGAATTAAAATCTGTCCGATAATAATTTATGATTGCAATTACTATGTACAGATTTTTATCATTCTCGTAATTATATAAAAAAAAAATCATAATTCAACAGTTTTAATTACTAACGATTACATAGTATATTATAAAATTTTCATTTATTTACGCGACATAATTCTGATCCCGTTTCGAAAATTATAGACTTTATAATTTCATTGAAAAGATTATAAATCTTTTTTAACTTAATATTAGTAACAATTAATTATTAATTTTTTCATTAATATAAAAAGATTAATAAAGTTTCACCTGCTTCATAGGATTTATCTATAGAACGAGAATGTAGGAAATAATAATAACAGAAGAATAGAAAAAAAATGTGTTTCTCACATTTGTTTGCAGGATCTGGTCGTCATTCCGAGGAATCGGCAATGTGTGCCATGTTACTGCCTAACATGCCGAAATTCCCGCTTTATGAACTCAGTTGTCTCATATTTTTCCTCGTACCAATGTTGTCCATAGCGGTGCTGTACGTGAGGATGGGCCTACGAATACAAAGTAACGGTCTCGGACGCAGCATCGAGGGTTCCGTTCATGGAGAAACGAGGCAGGCTCAATCACGAAAAGCGATCATCCGAATGCTCAGTAAATTTCCGTCTTTTCCGGAACACCACAACGCCACATTCGTATCACAAGACATACATAGAATTTGCGCAATGTGGCCTATCGAATTTATAGCACCGGACTAATCCCGTATTTTTCCGATCACATTTGTTTTACATCCCTGAGACTACTAGGCATTATTTCATATGTTTTATAAATCATTCGCAATAGAATTTCGTATCACTGTCATTCCGTTTTATCAATCTTTTTTGTTAAGAGGAACGAAGTTTTAAATGAATTGATTGAGCTTGACACAAAGTGGACATAACTTGTTTCTAGTAATGCTGTAAAAGATATCGCATGTATATTTCTGATTGATATTGAGGTAACTTCGATATATACAGTCTTAGCTAAAAATATTTTATTGTTGATCATTTAAAATTTTAATATAAAAATTAATTTATGGCATTTGCTGTAATTATTTTTTATGAGCTCTTTAAACTTATGTATAATGCCGATAAGATCTCATCTATTTAGAATTCTTTTACCTGCGTTGTTACCAATAGATAACAACATAAAAAAATAATTTTAAATGAGAAAAATATAGGTATGTAATATTTTTTTCATCAATTTAAAATTCTTTTATCTGCATTATACCACACTATATCACACATTATATCACAAATTTAATTTATCAAGTAGTAAATTTTTTTATTACATTTAAGTTAAATAAACCATCCATTAATTATACCAATAAAAACTTTATATTGTTTGCTACTATAAAAAAATTAAAAACATAAAATATTTATTTTTTATATTTAAAAAACTTTTTAAAATCCCCTTGCATTTTTGCTGTATATCTCATATATCTCAAATATACTTTGTTACGTAAATTCTAAAGCGATATAAATATCGGAGTCACCTTATAATATCATGTTAAAGTATAAAATTTTCATAACTGCACGTAAAATATATATATATATCAGGAAATTTTATTTAAGCAAGGCAAAAAAATTCGACAAAAAGGTACGTTGTACCTTTATATTTTTTCCATAACATACATCTTGTCCAAGCTTCTATGTCAGAGCTTCAATATTTCCAACATACGATAAATTGTAAGAAGTTGTATTGCGAATGTTGCATTTTCGAAAGCTTATAACAAAGGTGTCAAAATTCCATGCGGTAACCGCATGGTTTTCATTCTCACGCGTGCATTTCATAACGGCGGATGTTAAAATTCTATAACATATTGAAGTAATATCGGATATGCTTTTCTAGTCCAACCGGTGTTGATCTAAAGTTATTCTCATATCAACTTTATAACGAGACACTTGATATCTTTTATTCTCCTGTAATTCTAATATTTATTTATTTCTTTTTTTAAGAAATATCTGTGCATTTCCACTCGATTCCTCAGTTGATACAAACTTAAAATTTACTTGAAGTTTATGGATAATTACAGCAATAAAATATTTATCCGATATCGCTAGAAAAAATAATATGCTTGCATATTACAAATTGTTCCTTGATTTTATTATTCCCAGAGATACGTTAGTTGTATAACAATTAACAACGCTTCAAGTATAATTCCTCATAAGAAAAATGTTATTCTTAAAAAAACAGGTCTTTAAAAAGGGATGAAAGTGCACCAATCGCGGTACAACCATACAATATAAGAGACTTCAAATTTCCGGTATTCTCATTGAATTTTTCATTGAATACGTTCAGAAAGAAAATATGACTTATGTCGGAAGAATAAGTTTAAATGTTAAAAAAACATTCGATGTTTCTGCACATACATGCA
>Ga0157364_1008138_pt1 | contig 10855 bp, 8 predicted proteins | sample AttsexASBM2_FD_111476 | JGI IMG/M metagenome (GOLD analysis project Ga0157364, IMG submission 111476) | Fungus gardens microbial communities from leaf cutter ant in Ribeirão Preto, State of São Paulo, Brazil - Atta sexdens ASBM2 | ecosystem: Host-associated > Fungi > Mycelium > Unclassified ... | reverse complement strand
CACACACACACACACACACACACACACACACACACACACACGCACGCACGCACGCACGCACGCACGCACGCACGCACGCACGCACGCACGCACACAAATTTTGTAAAATCAAGGACTTTATTCTTGAAAACTTATAAATTAAAAAATCTATAATTTTTTTCTTTTATTTTACGGAGTAAAATCACCAGTTAGGTGTTGAAAAATGGAAATCTTGTAAGTAGGTATAATTTTTTTTATTTTTATTATTTTTCCGTGCATTTGTAATGTTACGGAAGTAACAACAACATATATAAATAAAGTCAATTTTAAAAATTAGCTATAGAAGCTTAAATAAATTGAATAATTTTATTAAAGTACACAAAGATGTAACTGATTTAAGAAGTAATGTCATATATAAGATTTGTTGTAATAACTGTGAGATGTCTTACGTAGGATAAACTAAGAGACAATTAGAGACCAGAAAAAAAAACATAGAAATAACCTAAAATTAAATGCATCGAGTTACTCAATAATTACAGAACATATTTTAAATTTTCATAATATATTTAAAATTAATCATTTAATTGAGATAACACAAAAATTTTAAATATTGAGACTAATTATAATAAAAGATTGATTTCAGAAATGTTATATATAAAGGAACAAAAAAATGAAATCAATTTACAGAAAGACACTGAAAGACTGGATAATTTTTATTTTTACTTATTAGATTTATTTTCATAACATTAATTTATATCAACTTTTGTGCATATATTATATAATATATATCAGTTTTCAATTTCCATCATTTATCAACAAGCTCTGACAAGAAGCCCTTTCATTATTTTGGACATATCTGTCCATAGATTCTATCTATAGAATTCATATCTTGAAAAATCAAGTTTTTTAAATATTGACTCTTTTTGTCGATGCAATACTTTCAATTTAATTTTATTTATATTTATACATAGATATACCTTAAGATTTTTATTGACTATTGACTTCATTTATTTTAAAACTTTAAAATCTTATTCAGTCTTATTCCACTTCTTCATCTTTAAACGAAAAAAGTTTCGACAACTATCACGTAAAGAAGATGTAATTTTTAATAATTTATTTTATATAATATATTCCAACCTTTGATATGGTTTCATTGATTAGTTTTCTATGTTCTTTCCAATATTTAATTTTATTTATAATAATTTATTAATAAACTATTATAATGTTTTAATCTTATACAATTTCTCTAAATATTGAAATGGCTGAGGTTGTGACTAAGTAAAATCGAAATCGTTCCATATATTAATGTAAAAAACTCTCACATCTTTTATGTTCTAGTTTAATGTGTTAATAAACTTTCATCTTATTTTTAAGCTCGTGTCTGACCTATCTTCCTATTCATTTGAATTTTTTTTATATTATATGTTACCAATAAATTTTATTATTTTAATATTATCTATTTAAAATTATACAAAATAATAAAGAGGTTTATTATATCACATTTATTTTCGTATATTGAAATTTCTCATAGCTACATTACAAATTTGCGTTATTACACAAAAAATAAAACAAAGTTTCTTAAAATTGGAAATTGATGAAATTTTTTGTGAAATGCATATATAAGTTAGTACAAAAAGTCTTAGAGATACACTCACTTATTTGTTGACAAACACAAAGACAATCAAAATTAATTCCACTATAATATTAACAAAAACATTATTTTTTTAATTATGTTAAATATAATATAATATGTAAATATAAATTAATTTGATGAAAAGATTTAAAATTTAAATATAAATTGACATTGTTTATTAATTTTAAAGAATGTATGCTTTGCACATCTGTATGTATTAAGTATTTTACTTTGAAAGAGTTTAAGATGTTTCATCATTTGGTACACGTTTTATCTCCCTTCGTAATAGCGCTACTAACATACCAAAAAGTATATTGACTTCATTGGGTGAAATAATCTTCTACGGTTCACCGATGATGTCAATCAATGAGCGGGACACCTTCCACCAGAATGAAGATAAATCGCAGCCTATCAGTCTATTAAGACAGATTCGAGATTTCAGGAACCGCCAATGGACCATAAGGAATCCCATCGGCAACATGTTCGTGGCGCGTGCTTGCGCTGATATCACACTCGTCCCCGTCCGATCCGTATTGGCCCTGGCAACTACGGAACAAAGTTCAGCCTATACAGAGTCAACTACATCACTGGACCATCGTAACGATTCACCTCCAGTCTCCGTGAACGCGTCGTCGAGAACGTCAGTCACTACAAGGAGGAGAATTGTTCTCAGAGATCGGAGAGAGAGAGAGAGAGAGAGAGAGAGAGAGAGAGAGAGAGAGAGAGAGAGAGAGAGAGAGAGAGAGAGATATCCGTCTTCTTCTACATTTATAAAAAGATTATTGTCGATTCCGCAGATTAACATTTGGAATAGAGAAATATAAGAAATATAATATCTAGATAATAGAAAAGTACGTAAAGACAAAAAAAGGAAAGAAGTGAGGCCACAATTGACGGCGAGGCCACAATTGAAGCGGTTTGCAATCTCATGAGATATCGACTCGGCGATTATGGTGACCTGCCTGACTTTTACAACTTTGTCAGTAAAATTGATATTGCGCAAATTGCGCGCCAATCCTGTTGGAATTTAGAAAGAAATACAGAAATTGCCAGTTTAAATCGACTTAATTTGAAAGTATTATAAATATCGATAGACCAAAACCACTGAAATATAATTTGAAACATTCGTCTTAAATATATTTACAAAGTCATGAAGATCGATGGTACTTGAAGATTTTTAAGTTCAGGTTACTAATTGAATGTGTGAACTTAGTGTTAAACTCAGTCGACGAAATAATGTCGATAATATCAACGTGTAAATTGTTTTCGATGTTTAAACTCGATGACTAAATTCGAGTAAATCATCAGCGGATTAACGTGGTTAAATTAAAGACTAAAGAAGAAGTCGAATTAAAGAAGAATCAGTTCTAAATCTAGATTGCCGTGGAAAAATGCATCTCTTCATGGAAATCTTTTTTGTTCTTCTCATAGGGAGTATCGCAGCTCAATGGGCGATCAGCCCTTTGAGAATACACACATTGCTACCCCATTTGTCGTCCGAATCGTCAATCAACAAAGAGACCGACTGCACCGGTTGCGTGCAAAATAAAGTCAATGTGATTGATTCTGACCCGTTGTTGACCGAGTTGAGAGTGGAGTATGTGAAGCAGCAAATTCTGAAGAAGTTGCGACTGTCAAAACCGCCTGAAGTCTCAATGCCACTGTCGACCTTGCCTAAACCTTTAATCAATGGCAATGTGCTTCGATCCAATTTAGAAAGACCGGCAGAGAACTTCTACGGGAAAACCAACCAGGTCGTCGTGTTCCCAAATGAAGGTGAGATTTCACTAATTAAAATAAACAGTACACAAGATTAATGACAGAGTCCGATCAAAATTGAACTGAAACACTCGGCTACATATTAATTTCAACCAAAACTAAAATTCATAAATAGATAATTAAAGACCATAGACATGTCTATATATTACATTCTTTTTCTTCATAAATATTATAATTTATTGAAATAATTAAATTTTGGCCGAAATTGAAAACTGTTGTGTCAATTTTGGCCAAAAAATATAAGTGCTTCGTTTTCCTAAACATCATAATTTAATTATTGAAATAATAATTACACATATTAAAATTAATATTTACGAAGAAGAGCTATATGATTTCAGTCAAAATTGACACGTAGTGAGTGTTCATTTTCAATTTCGGCAGAAGTTTTGGTCGGATTCTAATTAATAATTATCCTTCCTTTTTATTACAGAATGCAAAGAAATATTATTGAACGCGACAAAAAAAACAATTTTATTGCAATATAAAATATTATTAAATGAGACAAAAAAGCAATTTTATTGCAATATAAAATCAATTAAGATATGATCCAATGCCAAAAACTATCTTAATAAACTTTATATTTTTATAATATTTTAAAGCATTACAATTTTTGAAAATTTATTAAAATACATAATTTTTCCGAGAATAAAAATTATGTATGCATAATAAGTACGCATACACACATATGTACATAATTTTTATCCTTGGAAAAATTATGTATTTTAATAAATTTTCAAAAATTGTAATGCTTTAAAATATTATAAAAATATAAAGTTTATTAAGATAGTTTTTGGCATTGATCATACTATTGTACATATGGATCATACTACATGTCTTAATTGCAATAAAATTGTTTTTTTTGTCGCGTTCAATAATATTTCTTTGCATTCTGTAATAAAAAGGAAGAATAATCGTTAATTAGAATCCGACCGAAATTTCTGCCGAAATTGAAAACGAATACTCACTACGTGTCAATTTCGATTGAAACCATATAGCTCTTCTTCGTAAATATTAATTTTAATATGTGTAGTTATTGTTTCAATAATTAAATTATATATATGTATTATATATATATACTAAGAAAAATGTTCCGATTAAGTTAAAAAAAGGCATAATAAAATGGTATTCTGAGACCAAATAAAAAATTTTTATCATAACCACAAATTCTGAAAATGCTATTTTTTAAACATTTTTTGTTGATTTATTTGTAACATTTTTTTAAGTATATAATTTTTATCTTCGAATAAATTATACTTGAATAAATTTTCAAAAATTTTAATTTTTCTTTTTTAAAAAATATAAAAATACAAAGTCTATTAAGAAAATTTTTACGATAACTGAATCAAATTACTATCTCAATAATATAATCTACCGACGAATTCGAATACTCGGACTAAGACTGTGTCATATGAAAAAAATGCATATAATACTCGCAAATGATATGTATTTTTCAATAAAATATAAATACTCGAAATTGTCAAACACAATTAAATTTTAAAAAATAGGCAAAAGAACGACAAAAGTAAGATCAAAAGCATTAATTTATTATGGCAACTTTTAAAATTTTGTTTAAATCATTTAAATTATGTATAAATAATCGTAAACTTGTGAAAAAAATTTGACAATATTTTTTGTCTATATATAATTACATGTAAATTTTATTATGAAAATATTCAACCAGATGTAGACTACTAATGAACGGTTATTTATATCCACGTATGATGCATAGACGGAAAAAAAATAAAGAACGAACAACAGAAAAATACACATCATTCGCGAATATTGTATGTATCTTTCTCATACGATGCAGCCCTATATTCTCCGAATATTCAAATGTGAAACAAAATCTCTGAATATCGAGCATGCGAGCTTTTTCGATGGAGCGCAAACTGAAATCCGCAAATGAACTATTGTGCCAGAAACGTATCCGAGTACACAAATATATGAAATCTGTAACAAATTAGAAGAACGTGTAATTCGTAAATGTAAACCGTTAATATAATACGTAATTTTAAAAAAATCAAAAAAGTATAAATACAATGACTTTTTTAAAATAGATAATTGCTACTATCAATGGGCAATTAACTCGTAACTAACTCGTAGAAAACTAAATTTCAATTTTCTCACACAAAGCATCTTAGTTAATATATTGTAATATTCCCGATATAATTTATATCATTAGTATCATTATAATATCATTTAGTATCCAATTTTACATTCGCATATTTATGCGCAAAAGTGAGCGTCTCGCATGGAGAACATCCCTCCGAGAAGCTTGTTTCTTTCTCTTTGCTGTGGACTGACCGTTCCTCTCGACAATCCCTTCTTGACTAGCCAGACGAAACACCAGCGAGGACATGAATATTGCGTAATTGCATGGCTCCCTCGAAATAAACGAGAACCGGTAACAATGATGCCATTTCTCTCTCTCTCTCTCTCTCTCTCTCTCTCTCTCTCTCTCTCTCTCGACACTTCTGGTACTACCGGTTGGGACCATGAATTTCAAATTTTCCGCGGCGATGCAAATACGGAAGCCGCGCGAACGACGCGCGTATGAATCCCGACAGTGCGGCGGAAATTTACCTCGAATTACAACGCAAAATCACGGTTCCGATATTTTAATCGCCTGTGCGAATTATTTTCGACGTGTTTTGACGAATTTCTTAAAATCACGAAGAAAAAACCTTTCTCTTGAAAAATTCCCAAATCGTCCGCGAAGTCTTTGAACCCCGTCACTCCGAAAAATTCTATTGAAAGCGTGAGAAAATGAAAAAATAATGGATAATAAAAATTAAACAAACGTATAAAATTAGTAAAATTATTTAAATCTTTACTTCTTGTGGGACACTCAAAATAACTAAGATGACATATGTAAACTCAAAGAAAAAGACTCAGTATCAAATAAAGGAATAACTATACAAGTTTTATAGCTAGAATTAACACAATTCAATAAATTATTTTATTCAACTATGACTGCATTCCATTTACATGCTCGCGAGCATCATTTATCCTTGTTTAACATTATGATAAACGACAAAGATAGAATGATTCCACGAGCGTTAAATGAAACGCAGCATATGTATATTATTTCTACATATAAAACTTGTATAATAGTCACCTTTACAGAGCTGCTTTTTTTTTTAATATAGCTCGAGACAAAAAAAGAATTTATTAAGTCTCTTTATTAGATACTCATAATAAATGTAGCTTAGATCTCGCTGTAATTCTGATTGTTCGCTTATCTGACTACTGATACGGCCAAACCAAGTCTTATACCGGATCCATATGAGCTCTAATCATTTATTAACATACGAGGAACCGTTTCCTCGCAAGAAAAAAACACTAACAGTAGTATCTATTGATATGGAATGTTCGAACATCCGTAAGCACGAAATCAAACTTTTTCTGTTATTTCCGGAACATTCTCTTATATATAAGATAATACACGTAGAAATTCTAAGATAGTATACGTCACGTCAAAGTTTTTTCCGCTTGAAACCAGCTGTTACCATTTCGGTATTCTACCACGTCATGCAACTTTATTCGCAACGAAGCCATGCATAATTTACGAACACGTAATTTCTTGCCACCGAAATGAATGTAGGAATACGATAATATAATCGTATCGTTCATCGGTTGCACGAATATGCTGAATATTATTGCCCTGAATTTTTTCACGCCTCTTTTTGCAATGTTTTTCACACACGCGATTGTGACTCTGCATAACGAAAGCATCGATCGCGCGATGCTCCTTTATTAGTAATAATTTTCACCATACGCTTTTTTCCTCTTTACGAAGTATTACGAAGTATTACTTTGTCTTTTATTAATTATTCTTAACTTCACATAATTATAAAATATTATAAATTTTCAGTTCTCTATTATCAATTTTTAACAGCAATTTATTAATTGTATAATATAAAACATTCGCAAGAGCAATGTTTATAGTTACCTGAATTTACGAAAAAGTTTGTTTTTAAACATTTCAATTGCGCTTATTTTAAAAAACAACCATGATCTCTCTCTCTCTCTCTCTCTCCCCTCCCTCCCCCCTCTCTCTCTCTGTCTCTAGAATCGTTTTTACTGCGCTGTTGAAGTAATTCTCTGTTCTTCAAAGTAATCACAAAAATTCCGAACTCAATTTGTGATTTTTCTATTCCAATATTCTATGTAAACTCTTGTTTCATGAACCTTCGCTCCGCGTGAATCACATTTGCAACAATGACTAATGCCCGTATTCATAGTCAGAACTTGTACTTAAGGCATCCTTAAATTTATCTTTGGATGCTCAGCAGCCAATGAAATAATTCGTAGAATATCTAAAGATAAAGTTAAGGAAGCCTTAACTATAAGGCCTGACTATGAATACGAGTATGAGTATAAATATCCACCGAAGGTTCGAACCGGATCAGAATGCAAGAAGCAACCAACTACAGTCGAGCATTCCTCTCTCATTCAATGTACTTGTTAGTTTTTTTATTCTGACCCAGTTCGAATTCTCGGAATTTCTGAAAACTTTTAGTCAGTATTGAATTTAAAAAACATCACGTTTAATTCTTTACGCACGCGATAGATATGATGTTATCGTTCTTCGCACAGAGGATGTTATCCAATGATATGATTCATCTATTTTGTATCTTTCTTCGATGTGACAGACCGATCCGACACATGACCCAAAATATTTATCTAATTTCGATGCAAAATATATGCAAACTATATTATACGTTTATCATACAAATTCGCATGTGTATAAATAGCAAATCGGGATTTCATATTGGAACATTTATTATTTGGCTTAGTTACGCAACGATTTCGGTGCGAAATCTGCAGATTACGGCGGTACAATCGAGGCCAATGAACCGGAAATGTTCATCGCGTTGTTGAATCGCCGCGACATCGAAAAGTAGTGCATGCTCGAGAATGTCCTGAAGGTATACTATGAAATTCGTTCTGAAAATATCCGAAGATCTCGGAACGACTCTACTCTAATATAACCCGGAAATCGGATTTCTGAATGAAAATCTTATGAACTTTGAGAATACGCAAGCTAGAATCTGGCTTCAATAGAATGTGAGGTCAGCAAGACCCAATATGATGTGCGGCGATTATATCTGTATAAATTATCAAATGAAAGAATTAGTCTCAAAAAAAATTAATGTTACATAGAAAGTGCTAATACTGAGCCCATACAGGATATTCATGTATCTATTGTTATATATTATTCATGTGCCGTTTTATTGTCTAAAATTAGAAAAAATCGCAAAGCTTAGTATAGCAGTATATCTAAGGTCTGATTATCTTTTTTTGCATTGATAATGATCCAAAAGAATTGAAACGTATATTACTTTAATATCTTTTAGATTTTACAATATGATAACTACTTATTTTTTTTCTCTAAAGATAGGCCAAGACAAAGAAAAAGGACTTATTAAGGTTCTTCGTTACTTATAATACATGTATGTAACTCTCGCTGTAATTCAGATTGCCTATTTCAACTTACATATCTGATACTATATGTATTGGGTTGTCCGAAAAGTCCGTGCCGATGTTGAAGGAAAATTGAAGGAAATGCAGAAGATTTAAATTTTAGTATACATTTATTAAATTATATAGGTTAGTCGGCACGAACTTTCCGGAAAATCCAATAATAGGATATATATCTGTTTTCCCCTTTTTATTAAAAAAATGTTAGAAAAATGGAAAATAAAATAATCTAATGTTATCTTTATGAGATTAGAATTTTATTAACATATTGACATATTTATTGGATTATTTATGTAAGAATGTACAAAGCATTTCAACAACTTTCCAAACAATAGATTTATCTACTTATTTACTTACGTACTTATTTCTGTAATATTATATTCAGTATTCCTAGATTGATCATATTGGTTCTACCTTACAAAGAGTTTTTCTTTGGTTATAAACAAAACTTTGTGACAAAAATATAAACTAAATACAGTGTGTTGTAAAATGTAAATACAAAGTTATATAATAAAATGAACTACGGAAATTAAGAACAATCTACGGTAATTATAGAAATTATTTGCCTATGATATACTACATTATAACTAAAATATTTTGCATTTTGCCTTAATGACACTAACAGAATAAATTAAAATTGTTATTTTAGCTATAACTATTTGTATTTTATATATATATATATATATATATATATATATAATACACTATTATACTTTCTTATATATAGCTAATTATATTTATTTGTTATTATAGCCACAAATATTAAAAGTTCGTTACGTAAGTAAGTACAAATGAATAAGTACAAACTTGCAAGTATAGGGTTTGTACTTATCATTTGTATTTATTTACGAAATGAAATAAATGTCGTTTTATAAAAAAAGTTTTATTTTTCCGATACGAATGCAATATATATGCATACATTAAGCGGTGAGAAAAACGCGTTGTACACGCGAAAAGTATAGTGCGCATGCGGATACTGTCGCTGACGTTTGGCACGCATTGTGCAACGATATAGATTCACTTTGACGCCTGACGTTGCATAATTCTAGCTATAAATCATACGGAAGTGGTGATCAATCGGACATGCTGATCACCCAAGAATCCGTCCGGAAATCATTTCGATGCGCTTGATAGTGTACGTTATATCATGGATTGCTCCAATCATCGATGCGTGCACGTTGGCAAAGCGTGTAGAGCACGACTTTTCATATCGATTTGTTATGAACGGATATAGATAACTTTGATTAAAATTTGTCATAAAACATTTCATGAAATAGTATTGATAATCGTAATTCTGCAAAACAACTTGAAATTTTCCATAAACTAATTTGAAAAACATTTAAAGTCTTATTTTAGTCTTATTTATTATAAAACGTTTTTTAACATATATTAAGGAAATGGTATGATAATTATAAATTAGAAAATATATGTAGAGAAAATCATAACCACTTTGTGTATGAAGCTCTCTCAAAAATTGATGTTAATGTTTTAAATCTAACTAAAAATAATTTTTAAAAAATAATAGTTATTTCCATAACAATTTTAATATTTTATTAATCCTCTTTTGATTTTATTACTGATTTATCTAAGAAAATAAAATAAATTGAGGGTGTTTTGTACTTATGGTGAAAGTTGCATAGTACAATTTTTCCATAGTAATTTTTTGCAATAATGAATTTTTTTTTCGATTGGACGAAGATGGTTCTATTATCGATGTTTCTGTTTAACCTTATGCTTGCATATCGTACATGCCGCAAAAATAACTTTTGCCGCACTTTGTCGCAGTTACGAGAACCTTTTAGAGTGCACTTTTTCAGGTAATTGTGGTTCCATTTGAGGCTTACTTCTAGTACCGCCGTAAATTGCCGATTGTACGCGGCCAAAGGCGTACTCTCAAAAGTTTCGAATAACTGAGTCTTCGATGCCATTCATTGATGTTATAGTTTGTAATGAAATAGCCATAGATATATATATATATAT
>Ga0157364_1008137_pt1 | contig 10855 bp, 9 predicted proteins | sample AttsexASBM2_FD_111476 | JGI IMG/M metagenome (GOLD analysis project Ga0157364, IMG submission 111476) | Fungus gardens microbial communities from leaf cutter ant in Ribeirão Preto, State of São Paulo, Brazil - Atta sexdens ASBM2 | ecosystem: Host-associated > Fungi > Mycelium > Unclassified ... | reverse complement strand
TATATTCCTTCGCAATTTAATTTAAACTTTTTAAATCAGAGTGTTACTCCAAATTACATCGCTCGTGTTAAGCGAGAAATCTTCTCGCCGCAAGCATCAAGAAAGTATCGGTGGAAAACTTGCGCCTGCCATATTCCAGACTTTAATTGTTACATGGATTAAGGCTAACTTAAATGTGGTTATTTCTACCCAGTTATGGGACCAGTTTCTAGAAGTGTTAACATCGTTAACGCAATGGGAAGAATTAATTCGTGAGTGGGCGGTGAGTATGCAACGAATATCTCACGAGCTCTGACTTACATATATGTGAAGTAATGTTTTCTTTTTTATATATGCTATGTAGAAAACTCTGGATACACTAACAAGAGTATTAGCGAGACACGTGTACAACTTGGATTTGAATGATCTACCTTTAGACAGACTCAGCGAACAAAAATCAAAAAAGCGACGAGGAGTTGGAAGCCGCGCGGCGTCAACTGGAAGCGTACAGCCGCCTCGGAAAGGAAGCGTTGATCAAGAAAACAATATCGCACCGAAAGAAAGTGTCGTAGGTATGTAAGACCTATAGATTGCAATTTCCTTTTGTCGTAATAATAGTTTGCCAAAGGAGTCTCTCAATTTTAATCAGATCACCCTCTACGTGATATGAGAAAAGTACGACAATTACCGCGCAGTGCGAGTGACAACACTATATACAGTGTCAAGGCTCGTACGAAATTGCATAGGCAGCGGACGCATACGATACATAGCGGTATTCCTGGTGAGTGAACAAACGCCATTAGCTACATAGTTTTTTTAATTTTATTTTTCGAAATTATGGTGAGATCTTTGGTAGTGCCTTTGTGTTGCTGTGTGCAATTTATTTATAACTGTGTCTCTTACTTCTTTTTTTTCGCTTTGGCGCCGACATCAAGTTAAAAATAACTTCTCCCCATACCGTACAGACAGACAGTAGTATCATTCCTACTCGTAGATTTGTCATATTTATAACGCAGCGCCCATTGTCGCTTATTCTAATTTTTAATCGGCATGTCGTTCATAAGATCGATTTTTAACTAAACGACTTGTCATTGAATACATCTCCGCAGTGTGTGTCCTACTTCTTGATTAAATGTAAACAATTTCCACACGCGCAGTACTCCCCCTATCAATAGAACAAGATATGGCGCGATTACTGTCAAGCGGCTCGGCTTCATCGTCAACAATCAGTCGGAAGATGTTGTCCAGCAGACGTGCCAAATCTTTGGATAGCATTGTTATAGTTGATAGTGAACCACCATCACCACGCTGCCCTTCGCCAACACCAAGCAGTGGCGTTGACAGCAACAAAGATAGCCCTATACAAATAGAAAATATTGATGGTAGCAGTATTGGTATGTATGGTCTGTCATTGTGTAATCTATATAACATATTTTATTGTGTGAAAAGCTACATATTATTACAAACTTGATGTGTGAACACCATCATTTTGATATTTCTAAAAAATTGTTACATCCATCCTACATTAATAACCATTTTACAACGTCTCTTAGTCGAATAATGTCCTTTTATTAACAATACATGATGCTTTGATGATTGCTCGAGCATTTAATATAATGCATTTAATATAATGAAGAAAAATCCGAATAATATTGAATCAAAATATTTCTTCAATTAAATCTATGCTTTTCAGATGGTTTTCCGCTTTTGGGATTTTGAAAGATTTATCATTGAATTAAGTCATTTGTTAAGCTTGTAACAATTTTTCTTATTGCACAGCATCATAAGATATAAAGAGCTTAACTATACATGACATTTTCATAATTCATAAATAATGCAATGAACTATATTGTTCAATAATATGTATTTGATTTTAAATTTAAATTTTATATCTTAAATTGATAGATTAGCGTATATTTAGCAACTGTTTTATTGTTCTATAGACACAAATGACGCATCTGAGAGAAGATCAGTTATGGCAGGTGGAGGGGTCCGTGGATGGTTGCCAGATGTGGCTGTCGTTTTATGGCGACGTATGCTCTCGGCATTAGGAGATGTTAATAATATTCAAGATCCTGTTTTGCACGGTCAAGTTATGGATTATCTTGTGCAACTTACACAAACGTTAATTAAGGTAAAAATTATTAAAACTTCAAAATTTAATTAATTTAATTAAAAATAAAATGCGCGCGAGCGTGTGTTTGTGTGTATGTGTGTGTATATGTGTGTGTGTGTGTGCACATGTGTGTACATGTCTTGATTCTTATGCTGTTGGTTTATATACGTTTAGATACGTTTGAATCAAGGAGTATCCGGAGATAATCAAGCAACACCTCCAGCACCAGAATTAATTCCACCTCTGACAGTCATCGCACCTTGGTGTTTCAAGGTATATATACATATCACTATTTGCTACATAACTTGTAAAAAATTGTCATTGTTTAATTACAAAAAAAAATAGAAACGTAAAGAAAAAAACATATTTAAAAGTTATAGCAAATGAATGATATAATGCAAAAATATTATGTTTTTCGGTACTTATCCATATATTTTTTTGTAGGCAATCCAGCTACCCGATCAATACGAAATTGGCAAATTAGCCGCATATCGTCTTATATGTCTTTTAACAGTACAACCATTGGACATTAATCTACCGAAACAACATCTTACACTCTTCTATCGCGCCGTTCACAATGGAATTGCTAGTAATGATAGTAAAGTACTGCATGTACTTGTGAAATATACAGGACCCAGATTATTTAGTTTGAATCTACCTGGATCGAGTCTTCTGACTTTGGACTACATACACGCTGCAAATGTGATACTTAGCAGTCAAGATGTCGAGGTATCTTATTTTTCTTTTAAATTCAGTAATTTAATATTTATTTCAGTGCATACAACATTATATTATTTATATTATTTTTTCTCAGGCACCAAGAACAGAAGCTGTTTCTATTATCGGCTCGTTATTATCCTTACCTGTTGCAATGATCAAATTACCCATGTTACAACCAAATGGGCCTGATATTGTAACTATGACGTGTCCAGAAGCAAAAGTAATACTACTATTGCATATAGTTTAATATCACAATTAATAGTCTCAAATTGATCCTTGTAATTTCATGTTTATTTTAAATTTCATATTTTTAGGAGCACATTGTAACAATACTTCTGCGGAGTTGTCGACGAGAACCCACTGGTATTGCGAGATGCCTGGCTCTATCAAGTATTGCGATGTTTGTATATAAAGAACTATCATATAAAACACAACATCCGAGAATTCCGGAAGCTGTCACAGTTCTTCTACTTGCACTTAGAGTAAGTTGAAAATTTTTCTATATTAAATTATAAATCTCTATTAAATATCTTTGAAAGACAATTATATGAGAATGGCTACATATGCACAAATTTTAAATCTGTAGATTTTTTAGAAAATAGAATGCATGAGAAAATTATTCTCTACGAATTGTAGTTGCTTAATAGTTTGCATTTGGAATATTGCCCTAAATTAACGGTACATATCGTGTAAAATGCACCGTTATTATCCATGAATATATCTTTTTTTAAGAAAGAGAGAGATCCATTTAACAACATGTTAAGTAAATCAGGTGTGTTACAATAATATTAAGATAAAAGCGAATCTCTTTCATTGAGTGTCATTAACAGCGGATGCAAGGAGCAGAGCGTCGCAGAGCTGGTTTCTGTTTTCCCCTAATAGATCAGGTAGTTTTCCTTCTTTTTTTTCTGCATCAATGTAGCTGTGTCGACCGTCATGTGACGTTCACAATTTTGGACTGATACCTGCGTGTCTTATGAGGATCTCATTGATTTGCATGGCCTACCGCTATATATGTGAACCAAAAATAAACTGTTTCAGTCTGCAATTTTTTTTTTATCTGATATTCTGTATACTTACTAATGAAAAATTCTTTATATGTTACTAACTAGATGTTGATAGTTCAAATATGCAGAAGTTAATCTTTATTTATCGGAAGTTAATCAATACTTAATAATTATATCAATTTTTTGTTTTCAGACTTCTCACGCTACTGTTGCACAGGTTGCGTGTGATTCTTTATTACTTCTTTGCGATAAGGCTGATATACTACTAGAATTGTATCCTAATGTGCCATCTAAGATAATACAGGTATGATTGTAAAAGGATCCCGCAATAATTATTATGAAGCCTTAATTAATTGGGGAATTGGATCCTGACGAAAGTTCGTCTTCATGGATTTTGTAGCTTATAATATGACGAATAAATGAATTTATTTTAGAATTCAATTTCCTACATAATTAGTCCAGAATCTTTTGATTTAAGGATTATACAGAAGAATGATAATTTTAATTTTCCGATATTCAGATCTTATCGGATACACTTGGACGAATGACAACGCGTGAAAGACGCGGACCTTTAACGGTGTCAATGCTATTTTGCTTAGGCGAATGGGCCATGCATTTAGGACCAACAGTATTATTACAGGTGTTCCAAGGAAAACCTCTCTTGATGACTTTATTTACAGTCAGTATTATATTTTATATATGACGTTTTATCTTGTCGATTTCTATAGCATTTAATTTTATTATGTAGGTTTTAAACAACATAGTGCAAAATAAAGTTGGAAAGGAATTTTCGAAAACCGCTAAAAATAACGAGGATGATGATGATGATTTTGATCCTAATATTATATTAGATAACTTAATTGATGAGTCCTCTACAAAATCACCCCGCAAAGGAAATATTCAGTCGGTACAATTGGCAGCAAAAATGGTAAGCTAATCCGTTACATGCATATATAAATATATATAATTTATGTGGATATTCAATCGATACAGGTATTGATGCATTTAATTAATCATCTGGGACATTTTCCGATGGGTATCGGAGCCGCGCGTCTCTCATCACTGGTTGTTGAGTTGGACGACGTTCCTGGAATCGACGGAGATGAGCTATCCTCCGCTGTTTTTCAAGCACCTAATATACAGCTGTTGATGCTATCTAATGCGATCATAATGTCACTTGTAGAATTAGCAGCATTGGATGCACCTGGCGGAGGCGTCACAGCTGGTTTGACTACAGCTCCTTCTCTGGTCAGAGTTTTGTTGCGTGATCTCGCTGGAAAAGCTTCTTGGGACAGTTCGATCTTGTATAGCCAACCTTTCATTGATGACGATCTACCGTTACCATTTGCAAAACCTGGTAATGATTTATTTATGTTATCTTTTTTTGCGCATGATTAACTTTTTTAATGAAAGAAGATGAATCGCGACGTGATAATCTCTGATTTATTTCAGTTGATTGGAACGTGAAATTACATACAGAAGATTTGAATAGTGTCATCACACCTCACAACTGTACACCCAGACACACAATACGGCATCGCGAGCCCCACATATTACCGACTTTTGCGAATGCTGCAAGCGACATGGATAACTTGGACGATGTGAGTGAAATTGAAAGTTATATTGACATTGTAACCTTCAATAATAACAAAGTAGTAAATTGCTAAAGAGCTGTATGTTTTTAGCTTCTTCAATATATAGGACATACAAGCCCGGAGGTTTTGACCAATCCAGAAGTCGCTCTCAATGCGCCCGCTAATCCACCTCAGGGACATTATCTCGAGAGCGAGACTATTGCGACGATTTTGAATCAGAGAAACGCAGAGCAAGAACACATGAATAATTGGAATCAACACATCAGGTTGCGTTTTCCAAATATATTCTATTGATTTGTAATTGATGATAATTTGCAATTTGACGTTGTATTTTTGATTATAATAAATCTTAATTTTAGTATGAGCGCAACAGCAATTAGTCCACCGTCATGTCGCCCGCCTCCGGCGCCATTTCATCACTGCCGCCTCCTATTTTCGCATCTCGGTTTATCCGGCTGGGAGCTACGTAAGAAACTGCATTTGTTAGCGAAAAATGAAAAGCTCTTACGTGAACTTCGTAATCTCGATGGCCAACGGTCTCGAGAGACACACAAGATAGCGGTGATTTACGTCAGCCAGGGCCAGGAAGACAAGAACTCCATACTAAGCAACGTCACTGCCAGTAAGGAGTATGAGAGTTTTATCGCGAGACTCGCTTGGGAAGTTGAGCTGGAATCGCACACTGGTTTTCTTGGCGGCTTGGTACCCGGAAAGGCATCTGGTGTCACCGCACCGTACTATGCTACATCTTTCACTGAAGTTCTCTTCCATGTTGCTACAAGGATGCCATCGGATAGTCCTGAGAGTTTGCTGCAAAAGGTAATTTTAGTATTGCTTTCTGCAACGTTTATCTCAAGATATTTACGTGATATTTGATTTCAGACACGGCACCTTGGCAACGATGAAATCCACATAGTCTGGTCGGAACATTGGCGAGATTATCGCAGAGACATCATACCCACAGAATTCTGCGACGTTCTCATTGTTATTTATCCATTGAAAAATAAGCTGTATCGAATACAGATTTCGCGTAAATCAGAGATTCCATTTTTCGGTCCATTATTTGATGAGTGTATTGTGGAGGATAAGGTATTACCGGGTTTAGTGAGGACAACCGCGTTAGCTGCGAGTAAAGCGAAGAGGTCTACGCTTACGTTATATCAACATTAGTAAGTAATGTGTTTATAAACTGCAATATTAGGAAATCATCGAATCGAATAACATTCAAATGAAATTTTAGTTATGAGGAGAGAGCGCGATCCATCGATACCGTTATGAGAAATCACAAGGAAGCTACAACATTCGAAGAGTTTACGGCCAATGTTTATTCACCAGTACAACCGCCAAGCCCATTTAGCGCAGCTTCATCTGTCTCTGGTACATGATTCTCAATTAAGTAAAAACAATAATATCATACATATATTTTGTAATATAATATTTAATTTTTTTCTTTTTATACATGTGCAGAAATAAACGTCTCTCTCTTCAGAGAGAGTATTTCGCGTATCACTACAATATTTATCGTTTATAGAAGTTTATTATTACTATTGATATCACACTATCAGGATCTACAACAAGCGTGCAATCCACAGCATCGTCAAACCTCGCAGCAGCGCTTATAGATTCGCACCAGGGACGCTCCGGTTTGCGCAGCAGTTCGACGGCGAGCAGTGACAATCGTGCGAATAGAGGTGACTAATTCAGTCCACTAACCCCCACCCACCTTGTAACACCACGGACAAGGTAGTATTATTAGTTATTTATTATTTCCGTGCTGATCTTCCAACATTTATCTGATATTGTATCCTATGCCTCTATCTGCATCTGTTAAGTGTGATGTGTATATGTATATACATATATATGTGTATATATATACAAGGTGTCTAGTAAGTTTTGACAAAACGTTCATAGAGCGGATTAAATTGAGTCGAAAAGTCGTGTACTATTTTACAATTTTTACAATAATTACGAGATATTTAACAAAATCGAATTTATAAAAATCGTCAAATAGACATAATATCCAGCGGGTCATACAACCAAATGCACAATCAGTGATCGTTGTCGCGATAACAATAGAGAATAGACTGTGCGATACGTGTGTCAAAATGATCAATAAAAATAAGAGAGAAGGATCGTAAAAGATGGCTAATCTATTTCCATTCAACTATGTAATGGGACAGACAATGAGAAGAAGATTGGCTGTCTTCTACGGTACCTCTCTCTCATTATTACCGATCACATTTGAATACTATTTAAATATCGGATCGCGCAGTTTATTCTTTACGTCTTTGGTCATGGTTGCTAAGCGCACGGGAAGTTGTTTTCTTTTGCCGTCGTGCGTAACTATTGCCGCTTGTAGTAAACAAATTTACATATGTCTAGCGATTACGACTGATGGGACAGATGGTCGTGCATTGGCAGTATGATGAATACGCGTTTATTCGGCAACCTTTAGAAATCAATATTTCGTCGATTGCAAAAAATTGTAAAATGATAAAGAGAGAACTTTTTGACTCACAATCAGTTTAATTCTATCTGCACACAAACGGTGTCAAAAAGTTTTGACACACACACACACACACACACACACACACACACACACACACACATACACACACACACACACACACACACACACACACACACACGTATTTTATGATCGTTTGGTCACAATTTCATAGACAGTAACGTTCGAGCAACATGCTGCAGATAAATATTTGAAAGTAAATATTTTCTAATTCTTATTTATGTTATATATCTGTGTGTCTAATATATATATAGTTGCAAGATTTAATCTGCCGAATATTGTAAAATCAAGAACATTAATCAATTTTTTTCTTTAACTTGTCTTTTAATTAACTTTTTGTTTGGCAGTCTTGCAAAATATATTCAGAGGTAATCTTTCTAATCTATGAACAACATTATAAACATAGCATGTCTGGATATTATTTTTTCTTAATTTGTGTATTTCATGTTTTTTAAATATTTTTAATAATTTTAATTTTTTATAATTTTTAAATATTGCTTTGCAGGAGAACAAGTGCGTTCCATTTTGCACTTATAGCATTATTTGTCCTTTTAAAGTCGTAATCACAATCTACGTGTTGTCGGTTGATGGTTCTATTTTAGCCAATTATATTGCAGCTAGTCCGTATTCGTTGCATCGTGGTTGGCTAAAATAGAACCGATAATCAGCAACTACAGCCAGCAATTTATAGTGTGACTACAATTTTTAATATTTGATAAACAAGAATGAATTATAGTGTGTGAAAACGGAACGCATTCATATGTGCAATATATATATGTAAAATATGGAATAAAAAATATTGTGAGCATTTCCATCAATGTTCTCTTCTTATTGAAACTGCATGCTTACTTTTTTTTTAATAATCTCTGCCTTTTTCACATGAACTATTTTCTTGCTAAAATTTTATGTTACTTTTTGATTGATAATCTACAAAGTTACAATTAAGTTACAATTAAGAGAGATTTTATTAGTTCTGGCTTTTGTTTCCAGTTTCTGACGGAAGCAGAGTATGGTTTAGTAGTGATACCCCCGAGAGTCCTGCGCTTCACGGAATTTCACCGAGACCCGTAAAAAAGATGTCCTTTAAAACTGGACCAAAGCAGAAGGCTAACACGCAACCGACCCCGCCCGACAGTCCGAGATATAAATAAAAGGTTTTTTTATTTGTATTCAGAAAAATGCTCTGCACAACTGGGCTCATCGAGCATTGTACTTTAAAGGAACTATTCGGATAAAAAATAGAATAACGAATAATTATACGATAGAGTATTCCACTGTTAGTATTTTGCGCATAGCGTGAAAATTAACAACAATGCCTGTGGCAACTTGATACTTTTGCCAATCGGTATACTTTATTCACAGTGGGAATTGAATATCTGATTAGCGTTTTCTGTTTTCCGTCCTTAGGTTTAATTTTTATATTGAATGTACAGATCGTTGTTTATTTGTTGCAACGTAAATATTAATTTATTGGAAAATATAAATATATAATAAATTTATTAAATTATAGAGGTATATAATTAGATTATACTTTTCATAGACTTATTGATGTCAAAAAACAGCTATTTACATTGTACAGCACTTTCTTAAGATTAATTTATCGTAGTATTTCGAATAGCTAGAATAATAATTCTGGACTAAAATTTCTTGAAACATATTAAATGTAGCATAGAAATACTAACATTGTCAGAATGCTCTGCGGTACTGCTATATGGCCTTTGTAATTTCTTATTTGTCACACAGTATACATAGAATATGATATAACTATTTTATTATTAATTAGCAAGATAAATACGAGAGGATTTACGATATTATTCCCGATAACGCTTGTCAGCTTATACATTAAAATCATATTCCAAATATGAAGCTGATGTGAATTTGATAATTCCATTGATTTGAGGTAAAACAATGTTTATTACAATTTAAACAAAGTGATAAATAGCCATTTTCAGAAAATCATTTAAGTTACACATTCCATGCGTATATCATCCTGTTCTTAATTTATATTTATACATTATAATATAATTCATATGTATGCATATATATGCATATATGTGAATATGTGTTACCGAGCCATTCCATTTGAACATAATTCAATTAACGCATCTACTTTTACATCTTATATAATGGATCCCTCAGTAGAATTTCTTTCATTTTATTCGATATAATATGAAGAGATCACAGATGTAATCGCCGAATCACTTGATTTCTGTATTAAAATCGAAAATATTTGATATTTTATAATGAATAAATTAAATATTTCTTATAATGCTGTAAAGCCGAATAATTACCACATATTTGGCAAAAATCAAGACATGAAAAAAATGGAAGTTGGAAACTTATTCCATTTATTAAATAATAGCTACTTGCTTTATATGAATTATTCTCATACAGTGATAATCAAAGTATTAATGTTATCTATTACTATTACTATTAATGAATGGCAGATTATAATAAAGGATTATATTGTGGTAACGATCGATGCATTATTCGAGATGAGATTTTTCTAGAGGTATACACTTCGCGATGATAAACTCTGTGTATAATTACAATTTTTTGACTATTTTGAAGACTACCATGAAACACATTCAAAAATGTAGGTATTAGCAACGAAGATGTAGTTGATAATTAAACTGATGCGCAGATCATGGCCAAAGCAGCATTATTTTTTCACTAATTTATAATAAGATAGAACAGGAAAGCTCTGTGTGTATGTATATGTATTGTATATAAATTGTTAAGTACATAAAATGGTTCCGAGTCATTTAAGATTATTCTGAATATATATCACGTTATGTCGCTACATTATTAATGATATATAATATTAATTGAATATATACAGTATATATATATATATATATATATATATATATATATATATATATATATATATATATTTTTTATTATATAT
>Ga0157364_1008136_pt1 | contig 10855 bp, 3 predicted proteins | sample AttsexASBM2_FD_111476 | JGI IMG/M metagenome (GOLD analysis project Ga0157364, IMG submission 111476) | Fungus gardens microbial communities from leaf cutter ant in Ribeirão Preto, State of São Paulo, Brazil - Atta sexdens ASBM2 | ecosystem: Host-associated > Fungi > Mycelium > Unclassified ... | reverse complement strand
ATGCAATTTATCGTAATAAAATTCTTTAATGAAATTGAAATTACACACACACACACACACACACACACACACACACACACCAATTACATTATGAGTGACGCAATGAAACGCAAGGCAGCAGAACGAAAGGAAGAGAGGGAGAGATTTTTATTGAATTAGGAATAAAATGGGAATAAAATGTTTGACAGAGATGTAGGAGAAAGCAGTACGGAATTTAATGGATCGATATATGGGGAAGGATAAGGATAATCTTGGTATCTGGTGACAAGAGAGTTAAAAGAGGAATAATGCTCAGAGACATCAACCGAAGGAGATATCGCAGATATAAAGGAGTATTGGAGCGAAGGAGAGAAAATACAAGACAGCACAGATGGAGAATAAAACATTGCCAAATTTTAAGCCAGCCAGATCTCTGATAATACGGAGATATGTGTCGTATTTACGAACACAATAGGAGAAGCAAAGACAGGAATTTTGGATACGTTGTACATGATTTAGCAGATGTTGATCAAGAGCAGGAAAAGACATCAGCGTAATCAAATAGAGAAATAATAAGTACTGAAAAGTGAGGAATTTTTGAGAGCAGGAAAAGATATGGCGAAAAGGATAAAGAAGACGTAAACAGCCCGACACTTGACACGGCCACATGTGACCATGAAGAATCAACATGGACACCAAGAATTTTAAAAGAGGAACGAGAAATTGGAACAAAATTAAGCAAAATATCAAAGAACTGAAGAACTGGATACAACAATAATGAGGAACCGACAATTAGCAAGGATGATTTAGAAGGATTTAGATGTAGGGCATTATTAGTGGATCATTTGGCAATAGATTTTAAATCTGTATTCAAAGCAGAACAGGTTGTTAAAATATCAAAATATGAAAGGATTTGAGAAAAATGTCATCTGCATACATGAAGAGCTCGGAGGACAGAGAAATATTAGACAAATCAGAGAGAAAGCTATTAAAAAGTAGAGATCCGAGAATGGAACCCTGAGGAACACCAGAGAGAATGGCACAAAAGAGATGAAAAAAGAGGAAAAGGATTATATACGAAGAATTTGCTGCGTGCGATTTGTAAGAAACGAACAGATTAGCAAAAGAGCAGGGTGGGAAAGACTGCATAACTTCAGTTTAGCTAAAAGTAGATGATTGATAGTATCGAAAGTTTTTATAAAGTCAAGCGCAAAGATGGAAGTAAGGCGACAATTGTCGAAATTACGAAGCACGACATCGGAGATGTGAAGTAATTCCATCGTTGTGCTGTAAGATCGATGAAAATCAGACTGACAGGAGGGAAGGATATTAAAATTGGAGACAAAGGCATTAGCTGTGGAAAGCTAATTTAATTGAGTATATCTGCGGGAGATATACTCAAGCAGCTTTGAGAGGAAAGGGGGAGGAGATGAGATAGGGCGAAAAGAAGAAGAAGAAGAAAGATTGTTAAGGATTATTAGTCTTAGGAATGGAAAGAACAATTAAGTGTTTCCAAAAGGAGGGAAAGATACTGTGAGAGAGGGAGAAATTTATATAGAGAAGAGAATCAAGACATTGAGAAAGGCACAATAGGAGCACGATCAGAGAAATCAAGAGAGCAGAAGTCAAGCGAATGTGTTTAAAAATACTGTAGAGATCATGATTGAGGAAACATGAGGAGAGGAGAAAAGAAGGTGAGTAAAAGAGTTAGAGGAATAAGACGAAGAAGGTCAAGAAAATGATTGAGTGTCAAGTGTGTGATTGAGTGTCAAGAGTGTCAAGAAAATGATTATTCAGGAGGAAAGGGATTCTAAGGTGTAGAGGTATAGAAACAGAGGAGGATTGTGCACCATCAAGGGAGATTTTTCCAGAATTGGAGTGAGGAATCAGTTGTAGAGAGGAAGGACTTTTTTACGGCGAACAGCAATATTCACGTCGTTCCGCATTTTAGTATCTCAGATTGTTACAAGTTCAAACATAATCGGCGAATAAAAAAAATCAAAGTTCTAAGCTAAATGTATATAAAAATATATGGATTGATAATCTAAATATTTAACTTTAACTGTAATTGACTCGTATTTAATTGATTTATTTGTGTAAGCTGTTTCAAATATTAATATTTTATAAGCATCTTCTATTGAGGCTAAGAATATTATTTCAGAAAATAGAGATGGTATATTGCAAAAATAGTTCAGTGTGTTACGACTGACGTGATAGAAATTTTAAATGTTTCTTCGAAAGACAATATTGAGACTTTCCGAAATCGATTAACGACAAAATCATATACTCGTATCCGGTAAATGTTCATTGTTATTCTTCAACATAGCAATATCTCTTATTACTTAATAACTATCCGATTACTGATGAAATATTTGACTAAATCTCAACATTCTCATTATGTATATAAGGAAGCCACTTCTTCGTCATCTCATTCAAATTCAATTTTATATGATTTTAAAGAGAAAGTGTAAGAGTTAACGTGAATGATGCGTAAAAAGTAAAAGTACTAGATTTACATTACATTAAATGTGTATAAATAGAATGATATCTTTGTAAGTTTTATTTCCTAAATTTATATTTTTAAGTTACATTAAATGCGTAGAATTTAATATTAGAAATCTAATTTGCGAATATTATGATACATTACATATTTAATGTAACGTCAATTTAGGATCCTCTTCAAACGTCCAAACGTATGAAAATCTATTATATTTCTTGCGGTCAATTATAAAGTAAATTATTTACAAAAAATTATTTACATTCTATAAAATATGTGATATCAGTAAACTTATCTTTTTAAAAAGGTAAAAAAAGGCGTTAAGAATATATGTGCTTTTTGAATAAAACCTAAGTCCAACTCAAATAATAATTTTCAGTTATTATTCAAGGATATTCTTATTGAAGGTCTTATTTCAATCTAAATAATCACAAAGATAATTCTCTGTCAAAAATTCTCCTCGAAAAAGAACTAATGAAAAATTAAAATCCAAATGCTATAGTCTTAACTAATCAAGTTAAATTCTATCAAATTAAAAAATAAAACCCAAGTGGTACATCTTTGTTATTTACTTAACTTTAATAATATGTATCATTTGTAAAGAGATTTGATATCAACAATTGGCGTCAAATTAAATTCCATATCGAATTAAATAAATAACTTTAATATATAATACCATTTGTATAAAAGATATTAACTGACTCCAAATTAAATCCCATACCAAATTAAAAAGAATACAGTCCATAATTACGTTATTTTGTCCATTCAAGTGTTACCACAAAAAATTAAAGAAGTAAGCACTTGGCACTTTAGATCGAATAATAAAAATTATAAAAACATTATTTAAATATGAAACATCACTACGGTCTGAATGTTAAGATATTGAACTATTATACTCGTATATATTCATTTAAATGAATTAATTTCACAAATTATAATTGCATGCCAATATGATTGTCAGACTTTCAACGCAATCAATCTGAAATATTAATAATCTCTCCAAATTTCCCAAATTTAATCTTAAAAAACTGTAATAAATTTATTGCGAAAAATATTGCCTCGGCCGGGAGTCGAATCCGGATCTCTTGCATTAATCGATATGTATAGAGAATTACGCATTGTAGACGAGCGTGTATAAACAATAATAAGATTGATAGTAAGACCGTTACTCTCATTTTTCTTATTTTATATTCATGTTTTTAGTACTGTTATATCGTGATCTAATAATACCAAGTGTTTACTTCTTTTTGTGGTAACACTTAAATGGACAGAATGTATTTTTAATAGAATGTATTTTTATTATAGATAGACAATTATATTGTATTTTTTACTTAATTATGATATAGGATTTCACTTGGCGCCAATTGTTGATATCAAATCTTTTTTACGAATGATACATAAAATTTTGTGGAATTTAACTTGTCAGTTTTGTTGATATCAAATCTTTTATACGAATAATGCATATCATTAATCAAATAACAAAGATGATACTACTTGGGTTTTTACTTTTGATTTGATAGAATTTAACTTAATTAGTTAAGATCTGAGTTTGGGATGGCATCTGGGTTTTAATTTTTTATTTAGTGCATTAGTTTTTTTCGAGGAGTAATTTTTAACATAGAATTAAAGTTGTCATTATTTGAACTGGAATAAGTATATAATACTAGGTCCTGACTTAAAACATGAAAAATGTTAAACTCGGAAAAACTTTTTTAATAAATAGATATGCTAATTAAAAAATGTGTGTAAAAAATATTTATAAGTAAATGTTTTTCTGAAAGTGAATATAAACGGATAAATATTTCATATGTATCTACCGAAAAACGGAATAAAATCAAAATCTTAATTATGAAATATTACATTATTATACTAGCAAGATAGAAAAAGATTCAATATAACCATATAAGTGTTTTTTTTCAGTGAACGTGCGATTATAACTTTAAAATGTTAGCGTATTAGATTACAACCAGAGATCGAAAATAAGTTGTCAAAAAAATTTGATCTAAAAAAATCATTGAATATAAGTTGATATTTATTCACAAGGAAGACAATTATCACTGAAAAAATTAAAAAATTTTTTAAAATATTTAAAAAATTGTTCAAAAAGTGTAATTTCCATAAAATATCAATTTTAATGTATTCTGACTACAAATAACCATTATAAATAATTAAATTACTTTTGGATGCAAATAACTGTTGGGAGTACAAATAAGTTTCCGCCGTTTTTTATCAAAAATTAAGCATTTATGAAAGAACCGTACATAATGTTTTATTCAAAGTAATGACCATCGCTAGCCACTACTTTTTCCCATCTATCTAGTAGCATGTGGATACCGCGTCAAAAGAACGCTTTATCTTGAGGCTATCCAATCATCGATACAATTTTTGTATCTTCATATGATGTGAAGTGCTGCTGAGACAGCTCATGCGTCATCGATCGGAACAAGTCGGAAGGAGCAATGTCTGGAGAATACGGCGGGAGGGATAGAACTTCCGATTTGAATGTTTCCAAGTAGATTTTGACCGGCGCCGCAACATGTGGTCGAGCATTATCATGCAGGAGAATAATTTTGTCATACCTGGAGTAGTAGTGGACGCGTTTTTCCTTGAGTGCTCGGCTCAATCTCATCAATTGTGTTCGGTAGAGAGCCCCAGTAATGGTCTCGTTCGATTTGAGCAACTCACTACCAAGCTGATGCCACCAAATACACAACATGAGTTTTTTTCCATGAATATTCGGCTTGGTTGTCGATGTTGAAGCATGGCCAGGTGATCCCCATGATTTCCTTTTCTTTGGATTATCATAGTGGATCCATTTTTCATCAGTGACTATACGATGCAAAAGACCCTTTCGTTTATGTCTGGCAAGCAGCATTTCACATGTGAAAAATCGGCGTTCAATGTTTCTTGGCTTCAGTTCATATGGAACCCAATTCCCTTGCTTTTGAATCATTCCCAATGATTTCAAACGATACGAAATTGTTTGTTGAGTCACTCCTAATCTAAGTGCAAGTTTTGCGTTTGGCACGAATCTTCATCCAATAATGCTTCCAATTCCGCGTCTTCGTACACTTTCGGCCTTCCGCTACGTTCTTTGTCTTTGACGAAATTCACCGTTCTTAAATTTTTGAAACCACGATAATTCTCTCACTTAAGGCAGTATCACCATATGCTTCTACAAGCAATTTATGAACCTCAGCTGCAGATTTCTTCAAAGAAGTAAATCAAAAGCAAATGATGCTTCGGCTCAAAACTCAACATTTTCGTACAAAAAAAACATATGATGCTGATATAAAATCGCTAATATTTCAAGGTTATGATGTTGCCGGATGTCCAATCTTACGATATGTCGTTTTACATCAAACAATTTTAACTATAGTTCATTAGTGGCGCCGTCTTTTGCAAACGGCGGAAACTTATTTGTACTTCCAACTGATGTCAGAAAATGTTTTGGTTACAAATATTACTAATGAAAATTAAAATTGTTTTTGGTTACGAATAATTATTATCGATGACCAAAATTTTGTTTTGATTATCCAAGGATTTTTAAAAATTTTTTAAAAATGTATATATACAGACTTTATTGATTATCTGCAAGCAATATCGAACACGAATATATTTTTTACTACTATTGATCAATTTTATTATCAATTTTATTAAAATAAATTAATAATTAAAGAATAAAAGATTTATTATATAATTATTTATGAAAAAAGAATAAAAGACTGTTTTAATATGATATTATAAAATAATGAACAAATATATGGGAAAATAAGAGTCAGCGTGGTATTAGGTGCACAAATGTAAAGTATTCGTTAGTTTATTATATATAACAATATCTTTTTATTCATGACAATGTATCTGGACGCGTTTCGACTTACTTCAAGTCATTATCAATGGCGACGTATTCAATTATACATAGTGTTCTGATGCAACAGTCACGGTGTTAATCTTATCATTTATCTTATCAAACATTTTTTTCAGCCTTTCGATTTGAAATACAAATCATTTAAAATCGAAAGACTGAAAATAATTTGTACTTTGTAATTCAAATACTAATATAATATAATTGACAATATCCTAAATTTTTGTATTTTAAATACTTTAATAATGTATAAAGATTATGCGTTTCGCGGGTTTCTTCCGTGTCTAGATCCATTCTTGGAATGCCAACATTTCGTGAACCTTGCAGTTCTCTTCATCAGTATCAGGCTCCTCGTTCTAATGAACTGCAAGGTTCACGAAATGTTTATTGAGAAGGATCCGTGAAAGTCTCAAGAGTACTTTAATAATGTATTTTAATGATTAAATATGATATAATAAATATATTATAAATATATTTTCTTCCTATGCGCGCGGGAAAAAACATTGTTAAAAAGGCAAATACTTTATAAATCGCAATATTTTTATTTTTATGTTATTAAATCACAATAGAATTATTTGTATAATATATTGGGAATGTGCATGTTAATTTTAAGGTATTTTTTGGTAAAAATACGACTTTATTGTGAAAAAATGGTTACAAATTGATCATTCAAATTGTCCATCATTAGCTATTTTTTCTCATCTTTCTGATAATAGGTGGATTCCACATCGGAAAAACGACACATTTGAATATTCACGAATCGACCCATTTTTAGTATTTTCATAATAATGAAAGCGCTGCTCAGACGCATGAGTCATTCATCGAAATAGATGGTAATCGGGAAGACCATCTGGAGAAAATACGGCGGATAGGACATTCCATTAAGTTTCTTCTAACGTTTCCTTAATCGGTTTCGCAACATGTGACCGAGCATTGTTATACTGGAAAATCACTTTATCGTGTCTTTTCGCGTAATCTGGCCGCTTTTGCTTCATGCTCAGCTCAATTGCATCAATTGTTGTTAGTAGCGTTCCTCAGTGATGATTGGATTGAAGCAACTAATAATACACTGCACCCAGCTGATCCCACCAAACACTGAACATGAGCTTGGCGCCATGAATATTCGCCGTCGATGTTGATGGTTCGCCTGGCCTGTACCATGATTTTTGCATTTCGGATTATCGTAGTGTATCCATTTTTCATCACTCGTCATGATACGATGTAAAAAACTTTTTCTTCTGTATCTTTAAAGCAACAATTCACGAGTCATTTTACGCCTCTCGGCATCCCTCGACTTTAACTTGTATGGCATTCAATTTCCTTGCTTTTGAATTATTCTAATGGCCCTCTTCAAACTGGAAATCGTTAATCGATCAATATTTAATGATGAATTCTGCAAATTCTTGCGTTTGACTTGGATCTTGATCAAGTAAAGCTTCTACTTCCCCATCTTCTTTTTTTCGATCTAGATCGATTCTTTATCTTCCGTCAAAATCACTTTTTTTTATAGCGTCGAAATCAGAATTCACATGTTGAAATCGATGGAATATAATAATCATAAGTTTCCGACAGCATTGTTGATTTTCAGCAGTATTTTTCTTCAAATGGAAACAAGAAAGCAAAGCTTCCTCAAATTGTGTTTTGTTGGCACAAAATTCGACATATTCAATGCTCAAAAAAACAATGTTGTTTATCCTTTGGTAGAATGATACATATTGGAAACTAAAGCCACATGATGGTACTTGGAACATGAAGCAATAATATGACCCGATGCGATAGTACTAGTTACGTCATCTCTTGAAAATCCTTTAAAATTAATGCACACTCCCAATATTAATGAATTACCCACGCGCGCGCGCGCATAATTATCTTTGAAAGAAGACTTTGTTTCAAAACGGAGAAATAAAAAGTGAAGAGAAATCTTTGTAACTCATTACATTCGCTTTAATTTTATATGTATTATATTAAAGCTCTATATATTAATAAAATATATTAAAAAAGTAATCATGAAAATAAAATTTTTTGAAATGTTCTTTTTCTCTTTCTTCTTTCTCTCTCTAAGCATCTATTTACTAAAAGATTAATATTCTTAATTACAATAAAAATATTAAATAAACCGCTCGTATAAATTTATCCCAATAAGGGACTTCTACTAAGTCATTATAATAAATGAGCTTGAAAGATGTAAACATTAATCTTTTATTATTCTTTTTCCATCATTTCACGGAATATTTCGACCGTACTTAGCTGTGTTTAAAAATAAATAAAAACCCTTAACAATAATTATAAGAACATATTAAAACCTTATAAATTAATTTCGGTGACAGTATACAGAAGTATTAATCGGATCAACTCTTCTACAATCATAATATGTGTTACTAACTCAACTATGTTATACTGAGTCAAATTCTAAAACGTATATAACTGTAGATCCAAATCAATTCTTTGGTTAACAACGAGAAAGGATAGTCAAAGTGATCAGAAAAGACAATCTAGTCATAAGTACAATGGTAACAATATTTCCAGATGTATAAGATGGTTGTATGTTCGAATTTAAGTCATTATTAATTTAGTGTCATCTAATTTAGTATCATCCATCTAATTTAGTGTCATCTATTCTTAAGATTTTTAATAACATATTGTACATAAACGATTACAATTTACCATAGAATATGAAGAGAATCACAATATGAAGAGAATAAGTTTTCTTGATCTATTGTTGATAATGGAGAATGTAATAAATATGGATTGGTTTCAGAAAAAGATTTACTCGGATACCTATCTTATTTGTCAAACCATCTACGATGTCATAAGATGGGTATCATATATAGTCTGATTGATAGAGCAATTTTATTTTCACAATCAAAATTCTATCAGAAAAATTTGGAAATAATTGTGGAAGTATTTCTGAATAATGAATATCCGTTAGAAATGATATTCAGAAAGATCAACTCAAGAGTCAAAAAACTTCTCTCATCGAGGTTTGCATTTAAAAATTTGCAGAACAATGAACATGAAAAAATAATAATAAGAAAAATTCTTAGTGCTTCCTTTTATCCACGATGTTACATAATCCGCCACATGTATGATTAGAAAACAGTTTTTGACGTAGGTTACAGGTGCATAATAAATTAAACAAATTTATAAGAGTACATAAAAATAAAAAAGAATTTTTTGACAATAATAATGTAGTTATTATTATTATAAGATTTCATGTAACTATTGCGACGCTTCTTATGTGGAACAGACTAAGAAAAGATTCAACACGAGAGTAAATGAACATATTATAATAAAAAAGTAGATTCATCCAGATATTCTGTTGTAACAGAGCTTTCGTTATATTATAACCATAGTTTTAATTGGAAGAACATAAAAATATTAGACACAGAAGTGAATTATAATAAGAGACTTATTTCGGAAACATTATTAAAGAGCAGTATTAATGATATAAATTTAAAAAATCTACTATACTAAATCTCTTGATGATCTGTATGTTTGTCTGTTGAGTGAGTCTTTGTTAACAACAAAAATGTTAATGTGTAGTATGTGTCTCTCTGATCGTCCGACACTGTCGCACATAAGAGCAGTATTTGCGATTTATTGTCTGTACGGTAAAGATCATGTCATTGTTAAGAGAACTTGATTTAAAGTTGCAAAATATGAAGTTAAGGAAGGATTAAAGATTTTACAATTTGACTACTGCATTATTGTAAGTAATTGTATTATTAGAACAATTTGTGTATTGCGACATTTAACAATATTATCTTTTTAAACTTTTAAATTCCATGAAATTATTATATTTGATTTACGAAAATCTGCGATATTACGGTTTTTTAGTTTTTTAATTTTATTAAACTTCACAACTATTTGAAAAATATAATATAATATGTACAACTCTGCATTTTTTAATAATAATTGTAATTTTTATTAGCTATTTAGTCGTTCTGCACCAAGTGGAAGTTACATTTGTCTTTCGAACATACAACCATCTTATACATTTGAAAATATTGTTACCATTGTATTTATGACTAGATTTTTTTCTGACTACTTTGATTACCCTTTCTCGTTGTTAATTGGATCTACATTTTATATACGTTTTAATTTAACTCATTACCAGTATAACGTGATTAAGTTAGTAACGTATATTGTGATTGTAGAAGAGTTGATCCGATTAATACTTTTGTATACCATCACTGAAATTAATTTTAATATGTTCTTTTAATTATTGTTAAGTATTTTTATTTATTTTTATATATTGAAGAGGATTAAATACGATCGAAATGTTCCGTAAAATGATAAAAAAAGAATGATAAAGGATTAATATTTACATTTTTAAAGCTCGTTTATTATAATGAATCTATCTAATAGAAGCCCCTTATTTTATAATATTCTTATCTATGTTGTACGAGAGTGCGTACATGCGTGCGTGAGTGTGTGCGTGTGTGTGTGTGTGTGTGTGTGTGTGTGTGTGTGTGTGTGTGTGTGTGTGTGTGTGTGTGTGTGTGTGTGTGTGT
>Ga0157364_1008134_pt1 | contig 10857 bp, 3 predicted proteins | sample AttsexASBM2_FD_111476 | JGI IMG/M metagenome (GOLD analysis project Ga0157364, IMG submission 111476) | Fungus gardens microbial communities from leaf cutter ant in Ribeirão Preto, State of São Paulo, Brazil - Atta sexdens ASBM2 | ecosystem: Host-associated > Fungi > Mycelium > Unclassified ... | reverse complement strand
ATTTTTATTTTATTTTCTTTTATTTTCTGACTTTATAGGAATTTTGTTTTTCTTTTCTTTTCTTTTAGGGATGATGAAGAGGCACGTGACATTGCAGTCACATGACATGTCACATGATGTGACATCATAAGCCTAGAACATAGTAGAAAGATCTAGAAGATGATGTCAAGGCACATGTATGCAACATGGTGGCCTTGAGTAGGAAATGAGGCAGACATGAGGTTGTAGCACGGACTAGATGTATTTAGTATATATAGGATGCTAATTTAGCAGAGACTCCTTGTCGAGTTCTCTTGTGAATTCCCCACTTGATATTCTACTAAGAGATTTACCGTTTGTGTGATCATTTGTCTTTGTGATAAGTAGTTGCCACAACATTAAGGTTCTTTATGAAGTATAGGCAAAGGAACTGGCTAGAATGGTTAGCAACAGCTAAATTTGCAGTGAATGACAAATTTCATTCAGTAATAAAGGTATCACAATTTATAAAAAATTATGGTAGAGAGTTGAGAATGGGAGCAGAAATTAGGAGGAAAGAAAAGATAGAGAAAGCAACAGAGTTTGTGGAAAGAATAAGAAAAGTTTAGGAAGAAGCTAGAGTAGCATTGAGAAAGGCTTAGAAAGAAATAAAGTAGCAAGCAGATAAGGATAGAAGAGAAGTGGAAGTAGAGAAGAAAGGAGATAGAGTAATTTTAAGTATAATGGATTTGGTATTTAGGTAGAGACTAATGAAGAAGTTAACAGAGAGGTACATGAAACCATATATAATTGAGGAGATGGTATCAAAAAATGCAGTGAATCTGAAGTTACTGGCCTCTATAAGGATTCATCTGGTAGTTAATATGAGCAGAGTAGTAAGATATAGAAAACTGAAGAAGGGACAAAAAGTGGAGGAACTAAAACCAGTAGAAGTTGATGGAGTAGAGAAGTGGAAGGTAGAGGAGATATTGAATAAGAGGAAGATAAGAGGAATCATGAAGTATTCAGTGTGTTGAAAGGGGTTTACAGCAGAAAATAACATATGAGAAAAAGAGGAGGACTTAAAAAATGTAAAAGAGTTAGTAGAAGAGTTTAAAGGAAGAATAGAAGTAGAAGTTAGAAGACAGAAAGAGGTAGGAATAAAGAATTTAGAAAGAGTATGGAAGGTAAAGTTGAATCTAGAGACAGAAGAGTTTAGAAGGATTAAATTGCTAGGTAAGTATATAGTAAAGATTTTGTTCAGATAGGACAATGGGAAGTTTGAGAAAGAATATTTGAAGAAGTTAGAGAGAAATTGGATAAGGTGGAAGAAAGAGAAGGTAGACTAAGTTTCTCTAGAAGAGAAACCTTAAGAGAGAACAATATTAGAGTTGTAGACGGTAGACTTGGTAATTTTGTTTTTCTTCTTCTTTTTATTTTTATTTTCTTTTTGTTATTAAACTTAGATGAAAGAGTGTAATATAATAGTCACACAATCATAAAGTTATCATAAGAAAGTCTGTTGAATTTAATAGCTTCTATTACTGGTAGTTTTTGTTTCTTGATCTAACTTATAAGGTTTCAAATCTTTTTGTTGGTTAAAGTTTTTTTCTGCTAGACATATGATAATTTCTATAACATCTCTTGTTTTACCATACTTTGGAATGTTTGACAATATTAGTGAGTTTAGAGTACTTGTTCCAAAGATTATCAGCTATAGTAGTGAATTCTTAAGTTACTCTTTCAAATAGAAGTACCTCAATCCATTATACAATTTAGTAGTTTAAAAATAAAAATAAACAGATTCAGTAAAGCCAAAATTAAAATCAAAATCAATAGGTGACTGGCACCAACCCTCAAAATGATATTTTTGGGCTAAGAGAATCAAATAGAGCAGTCCTAACAGGCTGGGGACTCTTTATTTACTTATACTTTTGAAAGCCTATATTGTAAGATTATATATAAATATATTTTCAAGTTCATATCCATTCCTTGCTCTATACCACAACTATACCATAAACCACCTCACATCTCATTCTAGCTTTGTTCCTATTCCTATATGTAAATACTAGTAAACAACCAAAGTTTATTTAGTATAGCTTAGAGTTGGAGTTGTTGTATATGCATATAAATGGTAGAAAACTGTTCTCATATTATTGCCTTTACTATCTTTCTTATATATCATAACAAATCACATTAAAATTACCAGTAATGATATAAGAAGACTAATCATATACTACTATCTCTTGTTGACTCATAGCAGTTATTACTACAGGTGAGAATATAGTCCTTGTATGTTGCTCTAAAAGCTTCTCCCTCCTTCTATAATGTTGATTTTAAGCAATTCAGTTTGAAGTATGGATAAAACATATAAGCAGCAAGGCATGATTGTTTATTAATGTGCCAAGTAAGTAAAGCAAAAGAAAACAGTACTCATGTGTTGATGATTTGACTTGATAGTCTTGGTTCAGATAGGTCAACCTCTTACCATCAGAGACTAAAAGTATATTGAAAGTCAAACTGTAGGCAAACTCATGTAGCAGTCAAAATAACACATTTACTTTAGTACTACTGTTCTTATGAGACAAAAAGAAATTAGTGATTCTGCTTGAATATTTATTGTAGCACTTGAGTTAAATAAAATATATAAGACCATTATATTAAACATACAGTATGAAAATAGAAATTATCATCATTACTCTTTCAAGATTTGGAAGAACAAGGTAAATTGGAAGTGAGGTCCAATACCTTATGTTTATAGGTATTATTTTCTTGGATCATACCATCATCTGACCAGTCACCTAATGCAAGACTTGTCAGAAAATACATACCAAGCTCCTATTTTCTTGTATTATCTCACAGAATTTGTGATGGTAGGCTTTGATGGCATCTAAAATATTCACCACCCCTTTTCCCTGAAAATATTAAGAAATAGTATTCCAATATTCTATAACACTCATCAAACCAGGCACAAAATTCTTCAATCAATGTGTGAAGCACAGGTAGATGAAATGAAATCTTGAGGGGATGGTAAATGATATTACTCTTGAGCTAACCTCTCACTACAGTCCTATCCCAATCTATCTTTGCCTCATTATAAGAGTCAATTGGTAAACTCATGTTGGCATGTCTGCTGTAAGCAGTATAATACAATGCAGACCAGGTCAGCACATGGAATATAAACTCCAAATCATCTAAGATTCCATGCTCATGTTTCTTATTCTGGAGCAAAGCTATTGATATGAATTCCCATGTTCTCTACAAAAACAGAGACATTAATGACACAACAATCTTTGAGAAAAGGTAAATACACACTGTTCTCTCTATCTTATTTGAGAACTGCTCCTCTGAACCAATATGGATGCACTTATCCCAGTTAATCAAAAACCCTCCTCTGTCTAAATCTTTTGAAATTATAATATTCTCTATACTAATATCCTGGTGTAGGATATTTGCATCAAAATATGATCAAAATATGCTGTATCATGCACTACAAAGTGGGATATGGACACTGTCAAAGATGAAAATGGTGGACTTAATTTATTTTTCTTTTCTTTTCTATTTTCATTTTAATTTTGATTTTCTTTCCCATTTTCTATTTTTAGAACTAGGATTAAGGCTAGAGTGACAAGATCACGCAGTCGCACATTGGTTACATTAGATAACATAGTTACAAATCACATGATGCATAGAAGGAGATAAAAGGTTTTAGAAAGATGATATCACATAACATATATAACATATGTTGACCTTAAGGCTAATACATGGCTGTTTAGGGTAGGTTAGAAATAGCTAGCATGGACCATGTGGACTTAGTATATAAGGTAAACTATCTTATATAGAGTTCTCTTGTATTAACCCTAATACAAGATTCTTTTTCTTGATTAACTCTAAGATCTTGAGTTTGTAACAGATGTGCTGAATAAACATGGGAAAGAACAAACAAACCTTGCATCTGCAATGGCAGTCACAAGCTTATGGGTAAACCTAAACTTAGTGGGCTCTCTGTCAACTTAGTCTACAACCATTCAATAATATCAGACAGAGCCTGTCCTAGGACAAGTCCAATCTGATGTTTTGGTTCATGATACTGTCTTGTGTCCTTCCTGAGAAACATTTTTCTTGTATATTTCAGAGATATGGCACATATTATTTCCACAGTAAAATCTAGAAATATTCTTCTCCTCAAAACTCTAGTATATCTCTCCTTCTTTCTTCTCTCCTTTAGCCCTCTAGGAGTCCTTAATATATACCATCCTATTTGCCTCTATATCCCAGCCTCTCATTCCCTGGGTTGTTTTTCCACATAGTATACAGACAGTATAATCTAGTGGATATGAGATGAGGAAATTCTTGTACATGGCAAAGTCATCATGATCATTAATGGGCACCTGACAAAATTGACAATATCTGCTGTTTTGCTTTTGTAGTTTCTTTTTTGCTTTTGCCAGTGCCTTTTCCATGTTTGAATTGTCTATCAAAAAGTCACCTTTACAGTATTTGGACTATGAAGTATTTGTTTAAGGTTATCACTTGAATGTGCTTGTAAGTTATTATGAGCCTTGGGAGTATAAGTATACACCAGTGGGATGTACTATATTATACTTGAGACAATTACCTGAGAATGATGTTGAATCATAGGTAATTATATGAAATATAACAATCTGTATTTGGTTGTTCTTTATTGAACATAGAGGAACTAGGATGAGAGTTTATTTCAGAAAGGTTCATGATATCAAAGATGATGTTGCATGGATTCATTCTACTTGTGCTGTTGGTCAAGGATTGCACAAGAGATCAAGATAACTGTTTGTTTTTCCTCAGTTATAGTCAATGCCTTCTCCTCTCTCCCCTCTCTCTCCCACTGAGCAATAACTAAAGACGGATAAAGCAGACATAAGATATAGAGTATAGACAGATATAAATACCAAGAGTAAGTAGGAGAAACTGAAAAACTGATTCATTATCAGGTAATTGTCAAGCAATTGTCAAGTGTTAAGTCGATTGTCATTTCCTATCCTATTTCAAAGCAACAAGTCTAGACTGTGGTCATGGGTATAGATTCAAGTGATACCAAGAGTTGGTATTTCCTTGACATGTCAAGATTGTCAAGACCACTGCTTTACCTATATCCTTATTTGCCTAGTAATATCCTACACTCACACAGCATCCCTTCCTATTTATTATACACAAAATTCAAAGTCATGGAATAGCCAGCTAAACATTTTTGGTTTGAGTTGTTGGTGAGTGCTATTTGGTTGGCTCAATCCATTAGTATGTTTATATGATTACAATTAATTTCAGAATTCATCAAACAGCTATATGATGGATTTCCTCAGCTACTTGTCATTAAATACTCTAACAGGACTGATAGTCCTCTTAAGGAATGTTAATGGAAAATTTAGTAATAGAACCTTAAAGCAGACCCAAAGTAGATGGTAAGTTGAACATAAGCAAGTCTATATATTTATGTAGTATAACACTCTTATCCAAGAAAATGACCTTTGAGATATACAGAAAATATTCTTGGTGGCAGAAAATCACAAGGGGTGGAGTTACTTCAAGAGATGATTTCTAGCTTCTGAGACATGGATAGAAGCAGAATGTGGGTAAATCTCTACATCAATTACTCTTAATCTACTTATAGTACCTCAGTGGGCTTCAAGATGAAACTGATGATCTGATTCAGAGATTACATCTGTGGTTTGTCAGTATATCATGTTAGTTACTCTGTTTTAGATTGTGATCAAGGTATGACATTTTAAGAAAGACAATTTTTGGACTTGCTGATAGTCCTAGACATCTTGGGGTACTCTTCATCTATCTCTCTCTCTCATACAGTTTTGTTGTGTGCTCTTGCAAGGATTTGTGTAACTCATTGTATGGTAGGAAATCTGATGTGAATACTTTTTCTATCTCATCCTTCACCTCCAACCAACTGATAGTGCAGCTCTGACTTTGTTCCAGTCAATGTTGGGAAGTAAAACTCTATGTCAATATTACCAATTTAAGAACCACCTTCCTAGTTGCACCTGGCAGTGAGTACCCATATAAGTGCTAGGTTGGTATGAGCAAATCCAACATTAGTATTGCTGGAACTCTCCATCAACCTGAAGATGAATGTAAAAAGCTGTACTCTTTGGACTCTTCAAAACTATCATTGTTGCAAAGCATTCTGCTTACTAAGCATGTGGCCTGCAATCAGTAGTACTAATTAGGTAGTACACATAGTTCATACTACTACTACTGCTTGCTCTATATCATTGTACATACTCTCTAAGCTCTCCACTACAGAACTTACTATTGGTAAGTGATTGTTAGTTGTCCACACTGCACCATTATAGACTTATGGCCTAAGGAACTGTTTCTATTTTTACTCTTTCTGTCTTTATTATAAGATATATTTAGAAAAAGGTCATAAGATAAAGAAGATTCTAGTAGGTTCCATAGCTGGTAGATTAGAATTAGAGTATAGACTAAGTATAAAACCTATAAGTAAACTACTAATCCAACAAAAATCCTATCAAGTTTTCTTTGTAATCCCACACTCATAGCACCTGAGTCTAATTGTCATCTTTTGCACTTTAGCTGGCTATATTTGCTCTCTATTTGTTAATAGTAATAGCCAACCTTGTGGTTACTCTTTCTAAACTTACTAGCACTGCTAACTATCTCTTTGTTATGGCCACCACTAGTCAAGATAATCTATAGCTTTACTAGTATACACTTTAGTAGGCTTACTCAAATACTCTAGTAGAATGTAATAAAAGAACTTAACAAGAAGTCTCTGCTATATTTCTTATTTTTATATTGCTATAGTAAGGACTGTGCTAAGTATACTATTCAATTATATATAAGATGTTATCATATCTACTTGTTATATCTTAGATTCAAAGAATTTTGATAAAAAATCACTTTTGTATTAGGTAATATAAGAGAACTTAATAAAGTTTCCAGTACAAATTACTCTATCTTATATATACTTGGGTGCTAGTCCATGCTATGCTAGATTTAGCCTACTCTAAAGCCCATATGCTGTTTATATAACTAACATACTGTTGTTATATTGTATAATATTATCTATTCTAAAACTTTCTATAATATTTCTTATATCATATAGTCATATAACATGTGACTGTGACATGCGTGACAATCTTGTGACATATGTGACATCATACCCCACTTTATTATCCAAGTCCAATAAAGAAAAAGAAAAGAAAAAAAATAATAAAAGAAAAAGAAATAACTTAAGTTTATTATTTGCAACTTTGATATTATCTACTATCTATATTAAGATGGGAGACTTCCTATGAGTTCTTGTTACTACCATCATTATGTAATATATTCCTAGTTATCATTATATTATTATTTACTTATTATCAATTATTACTTATCTCTTTTTTATATTTATTTATTACTATTTGTTTATTAATTACATTATATAATCCATCAAATATCATATGTGACATGTGACATAATACTATTGCTATTACTTATCTGTTAGATATTATAACTTAAAGATCTTAATATTAGTCAATAAGAAAAACCTTGTATAAGGTTTATACAAGAGAACTCAATAGAGAACTCTGTACACAATTGTCTATCTTATATACTAAATGCCTATGGTCCATGCTCTACTATTTTAGCCTACCCTAAATGACCATATATTTATCTTAAGATTAATATAAGTTAAATATATTATATAACATTATTCTTTTAGAATCTTCTACTACTTTCTATTATGATACATGATCATGTGACCATTGATGTGACCGCTTTATGTGACATGTGATACATGTGATACTGAGTCATACTATATGATAGTTTGTAACAGTATAACTATGACATTACATTAGACCCTAATAAAAAGAGGAGTAGAAATAGAAAATGAAAAAAGAAAAAGAAGAGTAAAATAGAGTCCATTGTTCACAATTCTGACATTAGAGTTATAAATAATAGACTTAGTTATTTTATTTTTATTTTTATTTTATTATTTATTTTATTTATTAAACTTAGATAGTAAAAGTAGGATGTGATGTCATACATGTCACAAGGTTGTCACATGTCACATGACCATATAATGCAAAAAAGATTATAAAAGGTTCTAGAACAGATATTATTATATAGTATAGTAACAATATATTGTCCTTATAGAAAGTATATAGATTTTAAAGTAGGATAGTTATAGCATATGTGTTACAATTCAAAGACCTTAGGGTTGGTCAAAGAAAAGAACCTTGTATTGGGTTGACATAAGAGAACTTGATAGAGAACTCTGTACAGGATTGTCTACCTTATATACAAATACCTAATGGTCCATACAAGCTATTTCTAGCTTATCCTAAGTAACTATGTATATACCTTAAGATCAACATGTGTATCACACATTGTATGACATTATCCTTTCTAGAACCTTCTATGTCCTTCTATGTATCATGTGACTTGTGACCGTATCATCTGATATAACTTGCTATATGACAGTATAATCTTATTACTCTAACTCTAACCCAGTTCTAAAAATAGAATAAAGGAAAATGCTAAGTCCACTTCTTTCATTCTTGACAATATGTACAAACTCTATCTAAAATATATAAGATAGACTCTTTTATATTATTTAATATAAGAGTAGTTTTTTATTCTAATTCTTTAGATCTAAGTTATAACACTTTCAACTATCTTCCTATAACTACTATCAAGTTCATATATCTATATTTAGTTATTCATCCATTATATAGTTATTATCTACTCTAGTTGTCAGAATTAAAGAAGATAGACTTGGTTTTATTTATTTTATCTCTTATTTTTTTTTCTTTTCCATTTTTTCTATCAGATTTAGGGTTAGGGTTAGAGTGATATTATACACTGACATAAATAGTTGCAGTAATATTTATACCATTATAGGACATAAAAGAAGGATATAGAAGATTCTAAAACAATAATATTATACAATATATATTATATATATTAATCTTATGGAGTATATAAGGCCTTTAGTATATGTCAGATAAGGTTGTATATAAACCAACTAGTTAGTATATATAAGGTAGATATCTTATACTAGAAACTCTATCAAGTTTTCTTATATAAACCCTATACAAGGTTTCTTTTTTATCTAAATACTTGGGCTTAAGTTGTAACACTAATACTATTTTTATTACAAAAGATATACTGAATGCTTTGATACTCTTTTAGGCTACTAATATAAATAAGATAACTAGAAGAAACTTTGGACTTCTAAGCCTTAGTTATTCTTAATTCTATAGTTAGTTTAATGCTGAGGACTTTTGAGCTTATTATTATAAACTCAAGTCCTTAGAGTTGGACAAGTGAATGAACCTTGTATTGGGTTAACATAAGAGAACTTGATAGAGAACTCTGTACAGGATTGTTTACCTTATATACTAAAATCTCATGATCTGTTCTAGCCTACCCTAAACAGCCATGTGTTTGCCTTAAGGTCAATATATGTTGTATACATTGTATGACATCATCCTTTTATGTGACTTGTGACCATTACTGTGACCATGTCATCTGATATGACTGATGTGTGACTACATGATCTTGTTACTCTAACCCTAATCCTAGGTTCTAAAAATAGAAAAATAGAAAATAAATAAAAATAAAAATAAAAATAAATCAAGTTCACCACTTTCGACTTTGATACTTATCTACAGACTATTATAGAGAGATCTGGTCTAGTACTAGTTTTTACTAACTACAAGAGAACAATTATATCTCAAATTTCCAGTAATTAGAGCCTTACTTCTTGGATCACTAAGTTTAACTTTCTTTATATAAGAATTTATAGAAATAATTACAATATCTCCCTTTTCTTATAAGTTGATGATTTACTAAATCTTTTAACTTAGTCTATCTAATCTATACAAACTATTCTTAAATATAACAATGTAATTACCTATGCCAATGTAATAGCTATAGTAGAGGGTTTTAAAGCTTCAAGTAGAATTAATTATATATGTATGGCTTTAAGTCAAAATAAATTTACTTTGTCTAACTTACCTAATGCTGTGAATTTCTCTAAATATAAAAAAAATACTATGTTCACTATGTAAGGGTAAAAAAAGTACCTCATAATAGCTTTTATAAAGATAAATAGTTCTTATTAGAGTAATTGGGCAGAAATACAGAGTTTGCACTTCAAGCTCTAGGAAAAACCTAAGTATATTGCCTATATAGTATATATTACAAGAACTTATCTTTAGAAGAAACCTAAGAGAATAGAGTAAGGTCTCCTAAAGATAACAACTCTGTTAAATACTCTAGAATATATTTCAATTTGGTAGAATAATACTGACTAATCTAGGAATAATAGTGTTTAGATAGTTAGGCACTCTAATAGAAATATCTAGAATAATATGTAAAAATAATAAATACTTATCTGATAGCAACTAGAAGTCAAAGATAATAACTAGAAAGGCTGTTGTACTACTATATTGTCAAGATAACAATTGGACTCAGGTACTATAAATGTGGGATTACAAAGAGAACTTGATAGAGTTCTTGTTGGATTAGTAGTTTACTTATAGCTTTTACACTTGGTCTATGTTTATGATAAAAATAGACTTCAGAGTAAAAATAAAAAGAGTAAAAAACAAAAATGGTTTCTTATACTGCAAGTCTATAACAGAAGTATTAACAGTGGTTAGAGTTTGGCTGAAGAAGGACCAGAATAAGTACAACAAACCCTGTAGTATTATGATGAGACATTAGACTTGGCAAACTCTAATGTCAAAGACTTAAAGTTTACAGTTTGGGATTTTCTAACATTTACTCTTCCTTTAAGATTGCTATGACTCAAAGTAAGTGGTATATGTCTAAACTTGATATGTTGAAAGTCTGTTGCTCAAATAAATCTTGGAGCTCAAGAGTTGAGACAAT
>Ga0157364_1008133_pt1 | contig 10859 bp, 16 predicted proteins | sample AttsexASBM2_FD_111476 | JGI IMG/M metagenome (GOLD analysis project Ga0157364, IMG submission 111476) | Fungus gardens microbial communities from leaf cutter ant in Ribeirão Preto, State of São Paulo, Brazil - Atta sexdens ASBM2 | ecosystem: Host-associated > Fungi > Mycelium > Unclassified ... | reverse complement strand
TTTTCCTGTATTTATCAAGTCCCTTAGTAATTCATTCATCATTATCTAGAAGGTTGCTGGTGAATTTGTTAACCCAAAGAATATAACAGTGGGTTCAAATGATCCCTCAGGAGTTGTGAATGCCACCTTCCACTTGTTGTGGCAACTACTAGTCACAAAGACCAATAATCATACAACGTAGTAAATCTCTTAGTAGGATATCAAGTGGGAATTACAAGAGAACTCAACAGGAAGTCTTTGCTGTATTAGAGTCCTATTTATACAAACTACACCTGGTCCATGCTACTAATAATTAAACCTGCTCTTATGTCCATGCTTCATCCTCATGTCCACTTTATGTTTTACTCAAGGCTACCATGTTGCATCCATATGCTCTAATGTCATCTTCTAGATCCTTCTACTATGTTCTAGGCCTATGATATTACATCATGTGACATGTCATGTGACTGCAGTGTCACATGCCTCTTCATTGTCCAAAAGAAAATCAAAAAGAAAAAGAAAAAGAAAACAAAATTAATATAAAATCAGAGAAATTAGATAAAAGAAAAGAAAAATTGTTAGTGTCCAAAGTGTTCTATAATACCACTTGTCTCCTTCCTTGATCCTCATGTTATTATATCCCCATCTCAGATCCATCTTTGTGAACACCTTCTTGGTACCAATATTTTTGATTACATCTGAGATGAGTGGTAGTAGATAGTTATTTTTCACTGTCCACTTATTGAGATACTAATAATCTTGCACCATTCTCTTTTTTTCTACAAAGAATACTGGTGCCATTTGAAGCGACTTTGAGGGTCTAATATACCCTTTCCTCAATTATTTCTTGATAAATTCATATATCTTCTCTCTTTATTCCCTTAACAATGGGTACACCTTTCTCTTCCTCAGCACAAATTCTTCCTTTATGTCAATAGTATGATCTCATATTTTCCTTGTCAGCATTCTTTCACTTGCTTTTTTCCTAAACATCTTGATCCACTTATGAAGTTTCTCTGGTACCAACTTCTTTGCTTCTTCTTCCAATCTTGCCACCTCCTCTTTTTCATTCCAGATTTCCCACTTCTCCACTACTTTCTTTATATTTATCATTTTCTCCTTCTTCTGTTTTTTCTTCTTTTCCTTTTTCTCTCACTTCTTTTCTGCTTTCTCTTTTACCTCTTCTTCTTTCTGCTTTTACCATCCTAATTTTTCCTACTTCAGTCTCTACTGCTTTCCACATTCTTCTGGGCACCTTGTCATCTTAACTTCCCCTGTTTTCCAATCAATCTCAGGATTATGGTGAGCTAATCATGGCATTCCCAAGATTACACTCCATTTCTGCCCTCCTATTATATCAATCTCTATCCTCTCTCTATGCCCTTGGTAGTAGATATTTATCTCTACTGTATGTTTGATTGATCCTTCTTTGTTGAATGAACTGTCTATGTTTCTCACATATATAAGCCTCTCTATTTTTTTAAACTTGAACTCCTGCTTTCTTGAAAACTCCAAACTTATAACCAATCCTGTAGTTCTACTATCTAACAGCACCTCCACTATCATTTCCTTCTATCTATCCACCCTTTCTAGCCTAATTTTTACTATTACTTCCCTTAATAATTTTTCTTCTGCTTTTCTCACTTCTTTTTTTTTTTCCTTAATTCCCTCTAAGTCTAATGTATCAACTTTTATTTCACTAGCTAGTACATTAAACCTGTTGTTAGAATCTAGTCAAGGAATCTAGATCTTCCACCTTTTTTAAATTGTCCAATTGGTCGAAATTTTCCTCTCTTCTCCACCTCTGCATATATTCCAGTCATCTGCTATCCCCAATTCTAGTTCTCCTCCCCCTGTTCCTACAATGTTGGGCTATATACCTGAATCTGCTACAAGCATAGCAGTTTCTTCCTCTATCTACCTTTATTGCATAGGGGTTTCTTTGAGTAATCTCCTCTCTCTGAAAAGGATATAACATCACTACATTCATTCTCTCTACTCCTTCTATTGGAGCAGGCTCTATTGTCATCTGCTGAGATGATATTTCCTACCTCCTCTACCATACTTGTAACTATGGCTGTTATGACTCAAGTCCTTAGTGTTGAACAGAAGAAGTACCTTGTATATAGTTTATATAAGAAAACTTGATAGAGAACTCAGTACAAGATTGTCTACCTTATATACTAATACCTAATAGTCCATGTGAGCTATTTCTAGCCTACTCTAAATGACCATGTGTATGTCTTAAGGTTAGCATATGTCATCACCCTTGTATAATGTTATAAGACGAGTATATAGACAGACTTTGGTAGGATTAGGGTTAAGATATAAACAATAGTCATATTATTAGTCTATAACAAGAGAAGAGAGGTCACATGACTAGGAAGTCACATAACATAATGTCATAAGCCTAGAGAAGTCTAGAGCGGTCTGGAAGGACTTAGAGTCTAGAAGGATTGGAAAGAGTCTAGGGTTAGGAGTAACATCAAGGGACAAGGATTCCTCATGGTATACACATGGTGCATGCATGGTGATGGAGATTAAAGAGTATGATGTCAGGGCACATAGACATGGCATAGTAGCCTTAAGATAAACATATGGTGGATGAGTAATGGACATGAGGACAGGGCATGGACATTAGGATAGGATAATGCACAGTCATAGCACAGATCATGAGAACTTTATATAAATAGTCAGTAGAATACTGTTGTGGTTCCCTGTTGAGTTCTCTTGTGAATATACAACTCATGTTTCCCACTAGATATCCCTACTGAGAAATTTACTTGTAGTACTGCTATTGGACATTGTGTCTAGTGGTTGCCACAACATATGACATCATCTCTTCCAGAATGTTCTATGTTCTTCTATGTGTCATGTGACTTGTGACTGTGTCATCTAATGTGACCTGCTATGTGATAGCATGATCTTATCACTCTAACCCTAATTCTAGTTCTAAAAATAGAATAAAGGAAAATAAATCAAAAATAAAATAAAAATAAGAAAAGAAAATAAGAAAAGTTAAGTTTACTTCTTGCATTCTTAATATTACCCCCTCTTCAAGGTTTTTCCTCTGGAGAAACTGACTTTTATTTTTGCTAGTTTCTCTCCAACTTCTTTAAATACTCCTTTTCAAATTTTCTATTATCCCATCTATATAACATCTTCACTGTAAACTTTTCTAGTAGTTCTCCTCTCCTAAAGTCTCTTTCTTCCACCGTATCTATTTTTTTCTGCCTTCTTACTTCTGCATTTATTCTTTCTTTGAATTCCTCTAGTACTTCCTCTGCATTTCCTAGGTTTTCTTTCTTTTCCCAGATATCATGCTCTGCTATAAACCCCTTCCATCATACTAAATACTTCTCCACTTCTCTTATTTTCTTTTTATTTAATATTTTCTCTATCTTCCACTCTTTGACTCCTTCTACCTCTATTGGTTTTCCTTCTTCTTTTTTCTGTTCCCTTACTTGCTCCTTATATCATACTATCCAACTGACATTCACAACCAGATGGATTCTCATTGCTGTTGGCAGTCATAATTTGACCATATTAGTGGATATCACCTTCTTGATTGTATATGGCCTTATATATCAGTCCACTAATTTCTTTGCTGGTCTCTTTTTGAATACTAAGTCTTTGGTACTCAACAATATTCTATCTCCCTTCTTCCAATCTTTGGTCTCTTTTCTTTCTCTATCTGCCTGCCTCTTCATATCCTCCTGCACCTTTTTCAATATTGCTCCTGCTTCCTCATGTATCTTCTTTATTCTCTCCACAAACTCTGTTACCTTTTCTACTTTTTCTTTCTTTCTTATATCTCCCCCTATTCTCAGTTCTCTTTTATAATTTGCCATAAAAGGTAAAACCTTGGTTGCTGTGTGAACCTTGTTGTTCATTGCAAACTCTGCCAATGCCAACTACTTCAGCCAATCCTTCTGCCTATGATCCACAAAAAATCTCAAGTACTATTCCAACTCTTAGTTCATTTGTTCTGTCTGCCTATCCATTTGTGGATGAAATACTATTGACAATCTCGTTTCTATTCCCAACATCTTATTCAACTCTTTTGTCAGCTCTGTGGCAAACTGTGGTCCCCTATCTGATATCACACTCTTTGGTAACCCATATAACTTCTATATATTATCTCTAAACAACCTTGCTAATCCCTCTGCTGATGTTCCTTTTATAGTTGCTACAAAATGCATCATCTTGAACAATCTATCGCAGACCACTAAGATTGCATATTTCCCAGCTACTACTGGTAACTTTGTGATGAAGTCTACCATTAGATATGTCCACAGTTTTTCTGGCACTTCACTCAACTTCAACTTTCCTGCTACTTCTTCTGTCCTATTCTTCATCTTTTGACACAAGTCACATCCTTCCACATATCTCCCTATATCTCTTGTTACTCCTGGCCACCAATAGTTTCTAGTGACCAATTCTACTGTTTTCCATCATCCTCCATGTCCTGCTACTGGCATATCATGATGCCACCAGATAATCTCCGCTCTCAACTCTTTATCCTTTGGTACATATATCTTTCCTTCCTTCAATACCAAATTCCCTTCTATCTGCCACTCCTTTACTTTAGCCTTCTTTATCTTCTCTACTACTTTAACTATATCCTCATTTTTATCTCTAGCTTTTTTTATCTTTTCTAGTATTTCTACTTCAGGTTCTTCTATTACTACTTCCTGTAGACTATGAATCCAATTGTCTTTAATAAATACTTGGTTGTCATTGTCATTTTCTACTTCTATTTTCCAGTCTAATTGCCTACTAAGTCCATCTGCCTTCACCATTTTTGTTCCTGGAACATACTTTAGAGTGAAGTTGAATCTTGATAGGTAAAGTACCCATTGGACTTGTCTACAATTCAACTTCTGCACTTTCATAAAGTATTCCAAGTTCTTGTGATCTGTCCAGATCTTGAACTTGAAGCATGTGCCCTTCAGTAAATGTCTCCAGTTTTCCAACCCCCTTATAATCACCAACATCTCTTTGTTATGAATCTCATAATTCCTCTTTGTTTCATTCAATGATTTGGAAAGAAATGCTACTGGTCTCTATAATCCATCTTCGCACTCCATTGATAACACCCCTCTTGTAGCATAATCTGATACATCCACTTCCATCCTCATTTTTTTATCTAAATACGGTACTACTAATACTGGTTCTTTTGTAAACCACTCTTTCAATTCTCTAAACGCCTTTTCCTGCCTTTCTGTCCAGTTCCACTTCTGATCCTTCTTCACTATATCATGTAAAGGTCTAGCTATGGCTGTAAAGCCCTCAATGAATTGGCAGTAGTAATTTGCTAGTCCTAGGAACTTCTGTATATCCTTGACATATATCAGTGTTAGCTATTCCAGTACTCTCTTCACCTTTTCTTCCTCTATTTTGATCCCCTTAGGCCCAATCACCACCCCTAGGAAGCCCACTTTTTTTACCTTCCACTTACACTTTTCCGGTTTTACATACAAGTTGTTTTCCTCTAGCCTTTTTATTATCTCTTTTACCAACTCATTATGTCCTTCTTCACTTTCTGTTCCCACTATTATGTCATCAATGAATGCTGCCACTTTCCCAGTATTGATCAAGTCCCTAAGTACCTCATTTATCATCACCTGAAAGGTCACTGGTGAGTTTGTTAACCCAAAGAACATGACTGTGGGTTCAAATGACCCTTTTAGAGTCGTGAATGCCACTTTCCACTCATCCCCTTCCTTGATCCTTATATTATTATATCCCCATCTCAGGTCCATCTTAGTGAACATCCTTTTAGTACCCATGTTTTTGATTATGTCAGAAATGAGTAGTAGTGGATAATTGTTCTTCACCGTCCACTCATTAAGGTACCAATAGTCCTGTACCATCCTCTTTTTCTTTCCTACAAAGAATACTGGTGCCATTTGGGGTGACTTTGAGGGTCTGATATACCCTTTCCTCAGTTGTTCTTTGATGAACTCATGTACTTCTTCTCTCTCTTCCCTTGATAATAGGTAGACCTTCCTCTTCCTCGGTACAAATCTCTCTTTTACCTCTATTACATGGTCCCACACCTTTCTTGTTAGCATCCTTTCTAATTGTTTCTTCCCAAATACCTTGATCTATGGGTAAAACTTCTCAAGCACCATCTTTTTTGCTTCTGCCTCTGATTTTGCTGCTTTCTCTTCTTCATTCCAAATCTCCCACTCCTCTGCTAGTCTCTTAACTTCTATCATTTTTCCTTTTTTCTGCCTTTTTCTCTTTTTCTTTTCCTTCTACTTCTTTCCTACTTCCTTCTTTGCTTTCTCCTCCTTCTGTTTTTCCCAACCTGACTTCCCCTGAACTAGCCTCTACTGCTTATCACATTCCTCTGAGCACCTCATTATCTTTACCTCTCCTGTTTTCCAATCTATTTCTGGATTGTAGCATGCTAACCATGGCATCCCCAGAATTACTATCCACTTTTATTCTCCTATTACATCAATCTCTGTCCTTTCTCTATGCCCTTGATAATAGATATTGATCTCTACCATGTTTTCTATTGGCCCCTCTTTGTTAAGCGATCTGTCCACATTTCTTACATTCATTGGCCTTTCCAACTTCTTCAACTTAAATCCTTGTTTTTTTTGCAAACTCTAAGCTTATAACCAGCCCAGTTGTTTTACTGTCTAGTAACACCTCCACTGTTATTCCTTCCTATGTATTTATCCTCTCCAGTCTGATTTTTACCGTAACTTCTCTTAATGGCTTTTCCTTTACCTTTCTTACTTCCATTCTCTTCTCAATTCTCTCTGATTTCAATGTACCAGCATTTATTTCCACATCTAATACATGAAACTTGTTATAAGAACTCAGTTAAGAGCCTCTAAGTTCTCTGCCTCTTTTAAATGTTCAATTTGTTCAGTGTTGCCCTCAAATATTTCCCCTCCATATTCCACTCTTCTCCTTTCCATCACTTCTCCTCTTCCTTAGTTCCTGCAATGACAGGCCATGTGCCCAAAACCCCCACAAGCATAACAGTTTCTTCCTTTATCTATCTCCATCACATAAGGGTCCCTTCTTGGAGCTCCCATTTCTTGTCCTAACCCTCTTATTACTACCACATTCATCCTCTCTACCTCTTCTATCAGAGTAGATCCTGTTGTTACCTGCTAAGAAGGCATTTGCCTCCTCTGCCATACTAAGGGTCATGGTAATATCTGTCGCTGCTCTTGTCTAGGAGCTCCTCCCATTTGTTCCTTCTTCCCTTTCAACCTTTCTTCCTCCTACTTACTCTCTCTCTAATTTCTATTGAGGGCTGTTACCCTCTTATACCATTGCTCAATAGAGCCTGGTTGGTTTTTGGCTTCCATTAGCCTCCTCCTGATTACCCTATTCATTCCTCATTTGAACTCTTCTACCAGAGGTTGTTTCTCATACCCACTTCCTCTTACCACTCTTTTAAATTCTTGAATAAATTTCTCCATTGTCCTCCTCCCTTGCTCCATCCTCCTCAACTCTGTGGCTTTTACTGACTTCTCTTCCTCTCCTCCAAACTCCTTCTTTATTTCTGCTAAAAATTCCCCTACTGTCTTAAATTCTAGTTTCCCTACTTCCAGTTCTTCCAACACATTTTCCTTCCACATGTCTGCTGATCCTCCTTGCACATAGGACAGCACCCATTGGACCTGTTCCTCTAGTAGTGCTTTCCTCATTCTCATCTTTATGTATAACCTGCATGCTGTTACAAATCCTGGGACTTTTGCTGAAGTTCCGTTGAACACCTGTGGTTTGGCTACCTCAGTGCTCATTGCCTCTCTTCCTACCCTCGCTGCTACTTGCTTGGATAATGTTGTGATTTGTTCTTAGAGCTGCCTTATGATGGTGGGGTAGTTGGGTTGACTCATTTCATAGAGTGGTGGTGGTTATAGTAATAGTAATAATGGAGTGAGTGGTGGTGGGGTAGATAGTGACTGTTCTCATGTTAAAAGGACTAATCCTGCATTGGACTCAGTTTCCAACTTATATTCTGAAGCAGAAGAAATCTTGGTAGGTGATAGCAAGGCACTCTTCTTGTCCTACCTATACCATCTACTAACTACTTCTTACTCAACCAACTACTGCCTTAAGGAAAATGTAAATGATATTGGTCTAAGAAGACTGTTCTACTCTAAGCAATGTTTTAAGAACAACCGCTGTTCCTCTGTATAAACAAACTACAAGTGGATCTGTAGTACAAGACTGATAGGTGAAAAAGTAATGAACACATCCACACAAGGTAGTACATTTGATGTGCAATAGTGGGCTTTGATGCAAGCAAATGGCTAGGCTTCTCTTGCCTAACTAGTGTATTCTTTAAGCCTAGGGTCTAGCTATTCTTCTTGACTAAGAGGTAGTGTTGCCTCTTGGTTGAGAATGGATAAAGAGTAAGAGTGAGAGAGTCCTGTGCTAGACAGTTTCAAGAAAGAGATATTGAGTTCTAATGTTATGATTCAAGTTCTTAGTACTGGACAGAAGAAGTATCTTGTATATAGTTTATATAAGAAAACTTGATAGAGAACTCAGTACAAGATTGTCTACCTTATATACTAATACCTAATAGTTCATGTGAGCTATTTCTAGCCTACTCTAAATGACCATGTGTATGTCTTAAGGTCAACATGTATCATCACCCTTGTATGACATCATCTCTTCCAGAATATTCTACATCCTTCTATGTGTCATGTGACTTGTAACTGTGTTATCTGATATAACCTACTGTGTAACAGCATGATTTTATTACTCTAACTCTAATTCTAGTTCTAAAAATAGAATAAAGGAAAATAAATCAAAAATAAAATAAAAATAAAAAAAGAAAATAAGAAAAGTTAAGTTTACTTCTTGTGTTCTTAACAATGGCATTCACTATTCCTACTGCCTAGAGGCTGGTCCTCCCTATTCTCATTATCCTCTCAATCTTTTCTCTTTCCTTCTGCTTTTCCTCCAATGCTTGTCTAAGTTAGTGGCACATTTGTACCACTGTTCTATGCTTGTAGGAGGCCTTTCTGTCTTTATCAGTTTCCTTCTGATTATTTCATTCATTCTCCTCTTGAACTCTTCTATTAACAGCCTCTCTTTATATCTACTTCCTCTTGCTGTTCTCCTGAACTCTTGAACAAACTCCTCCATTGTTTTTCTTCCTTGTTCTAATCTTTTCAACTCTGCCACTTTTACCAACTCCTCCTCCCCTCCTCCAAACTTTTTCTTAATGGCTGCCAAAAACTTCCCTATAGATTTATATTCTAATTTCCCTTCCTCCAACTCCTCTAAGACATTCTCCTTTCAGATATCTGCCAATCTTCCCTGCACATACAATGATACCTACTGGATCTGCTTCTCTACTGCCACCTCTCTTATAAAGATATGAAATAATGGACTTTATTTTATTTTTATTTTTATTTTTCTTTTAATTATTTTACATTTTTCTATTTTTAGAACTCTGGGGTTAGGGTTAGAAGTGATTGGTCATACTGTCACATCAGATGGTGTGGTTACAACATTGATCACAAAACGTGCGAGAAAGAAGTAAAAGGTTCTGGAACAAAGTAATGTCATATAACATGGATACCATATGTTGGCCACATGCTTAACACATGGTTGTTTAGGATAAGATGCACAGTATCTAGCACAGACCATCTATAGAAGTATATAAGATAGATTACTTTGTAAAGGGCTCTCTATCAAGTTCTCTTGTGTTTACTCTAATACAAAAGTTTGTCCTTTTATCCAACTCTAAGGATTTAAGCTCATAACATCCCTTATCTTTATCTTTATATATAGTTTGCATGCTGTTACAAATCTTGAGATCTTTGATAAGGTCCCATCAAATGTTGGTAGCCTTGCCATCTTTGTGTCTACTGCTACTCTGCCCACACTTCCTCTTACCTGCACTGTTAGTACTGCAATCTGTTCTTGGAGCTGCCTTATAATAACAGGATAGCTAGGTTAACTCATTTCATAAGGGGGGGATATGGTTGATATTGGTGATGATGATAGGGGTAGTGGTGTAGGTAGTAATGACATGTAGAGAGAAAGAGTAGAACCTGTACTAGTTTTGCTTTCTAATTTGTATCCTGAGGAAGAAATCTCAGTATGTGATAGCAGGCCCTCTTTTTATTCTGCTTACACATCCTACTGACTACTTCAACTGCTGATTATTTTAATTTGTATTATAATTTTGGTTTAAGAAGACTGTTCTACTCTAAGCAGTGTTTTAAGAACCACTGCTGTTCCTCTGCATAGACAGATCACAAAGAGATCTGTAGCACAAGGCTGATACAAGAAAAATTATGTAACATGTCCACACAAGATGATACATCCGAGTTACACCAGTGGGCTTTGATATAATCAAACAGCTAGACTTCTCCTACCTAACTAGTATATCTCTTACACCTAGGGTCTGGCAATTCTTCTTGACTAAAAAGTGGTGTTACTCTTTAGTTGAGGATGATAGAGAGTTAGGTAAGAGAAGGTTCTGTGTTGGACAGTCTCAGGAAAGGGAATTGAGTTCTAATATTACAAACTTAAGACCTCAGAGTTGATTAAAAGAATGAACTTTGTATTGGGTTAATACAAGAGAACTTGATAGAGAACTCTGTACAGGATAATCTACCTTATATACTAAAACCTCATGGTCCATGCTAACTACTTCTAATCTACCCTAAATAGCCATATATTGCACATGTTGTATGACATCATCCTTCCAAAACCTTCTATGTCCTTCTATACATCTTATGACTTGTGACCATGTTATCTGATGTGACTGATGTATAACAACATGATATGGTCATTCTAATCCTAGTTCTAAGAATAGAAAGAAAGATAATTTGAAAAGAAAATGAAAATAATTTAGAGTCTACTACTTTTAGTTTTGA
>Ga0157364_1008131_pt1 | contig 10859 bp, 3 predicted proteins | sample AttsexASBM2_FD_111476 | JGI IMG/M metagenome (GOLD analysis project Ga0157364, IMG submission 111476) | Fungus gardens microbial communities from leaf cutter ant in Ribeirão Preto, State of São Paulo, Brazil - Atta sexdens ASBM2 | ecosystem: Host-associated > Fungi > Mycelium > Unclassified ... | reverse complement strand
TATTCTTGCATAACATTCAAGAGCTGCTTCAATTAATTTCAATAACAATTACTACGATAACCGATCTTCCATGATTGTCGTTCTTCTAGATTGTCTTATCTTCAAATGTCATTTTGTGACATATTTTACATTTCTTAACACAATTCATAGTGCGAGATTCGTCAAAGTGCCGTGGGAAACAGTACGGGAGAAGAAGACGTTCTGGTGGCGTGCAGACGATCAAATTTATGAAACGCACCTAAAACCTCGAAAGATATTTATCAAACTTCCCGCTTCTTCGCAATAAGACGAGGACAGGGAACGTGTAAGTTCTTGACAGTCGTATGTATCTTGAAAGTACTCGACTCGCGGCATAACTACGCCGGTGAACGTCGGGGACGAGATTTAGAGGCCGCGACGGCGGACAATGCACGACACCTGCGGCACCTCGAGAGGAACGAAGAGAAGAATGAGAAGAAGAGAGGAAAATAAAACGAGAGAAAGAGGGACAAGACGGAAAGCGAAATAAGGAGAAAAGGAAACAGAGGAAAGGTGGATTCATCTCACTGTATACGCCATAAGGTATAATGTAGATCATCTAAATATATTACACGGAATGAAAAGTGATGTTGGTAACGCAATAAAATTAATTGTTACGAAATAATTAAAAAAAATATATCTCATATATTAATGATATATTAAGGAAGAAATCAGTAGTCAACAAATACTTATATTTTTTTAATTTCGTGCTTAATTTATACATAATAATAAGCATCCTAATTTACATCAGTAATATTTTTCAAAAATAAAGTCACGTATTGTATATTAAAAATTAAGTCTGCATATATTATATGATAAATCGACAGATTATATTTCAACATTTCGACGATTGCTACCTTGAAACATGTTTTCGCTGAAATATCAGTTATCTTACCGGTGATCGACCTTGCGATCTTTTTGTTTTTGAGATAGTACGCAATTGAAAGGATTTTCAGTAGTTCAGGATCCCTGATGGCATAGACGGTGAAGAAAAGGAAACGAAGAGAGAAGAGTTGAGTGCCGAGTCGCGCAATCAAAGGTTTTTTATCGGGATATTAATTGGACAACCAATTATATCTTACGCGGCAAAGCATAAATTCATAACCTTTAAACTCGCAGTTAAAACAGACCAATTATCGAAATGAGGGCCACTGCATGCCTTTTCAGATCGCGGCCGAAAAGTCGTACCTAGAAGAGTATCCTTTTGATCGAAACTGCCCACAAGAACTGAATAGTACGATTTCACTATCATTAACCGTCGACATCACTCACGAGAATGCTTCGTAGCCGACAAATTCATTTTTCGTTTCTTCACGTGCAAATGAAGTACTTGCGCACTCAACTTATTACCAAGAGTTAACAAACGAAGGAAAAAAAGAAGAAGATCCTCAGAAATATTATTTTTTTGAAAAAAATAATTTATTATAAAATAAGATTAATAACAGTTTAAAGAATGATGCGAATTGAAATTAGAAAGAAAGAAAGATAACGAGAATAATTGTCACTCTAATGTCCTTATACTTTTGTCATTAAAGCTTTGTATTATTTAAAAGATCCTGTCTCTCAATTTATAAAATAATTTTACTCAATTAATTATGCAATAGGATATGAGTACTTACACCACATTTTGTATATATGTTTTAAAATAACAATCTAAATGAGCAACATCATACAAATTACTACAAATTACTGTTCGGTAAAGTATCGATGAGACAGTAAATAAACATACTTGTAATTAGATAAAAATGTAATTTTATACGTATAATAAATTATTATACCATCTTCCAATGTAGCATCGCGTGTTTCACAGCTGTTAATGCAATATTGGACACTGGTGAGATAACGTTAATTTCAAAATAACATATTATTGCAACATTGTAGCAGAAATATATTGGTACGGAACATTGCGTGTTACATGGGTATTAAAGTTAATTATCGCAGATAACGTTAAAATGATGTGTTAAAAACGCGAATTGTGTAGATTTGTAAAACACAATTCTAACAATACGTTTACTCCTGTAATTAAACATTATACAACCTCACATTTAATTTATATTATTGTTGATAATTATTTCGAGAAGGAGCTGCAGCTGCTGTTGTTGCGAAATTTGGGCTCCGTGATTCTTTTGGCGATCGCGGTGGTCTTGGAGGACGCGAGTACGTAAGTGGAGTACGGAGTCCTTTTGATTCTACCCAGAGCAATCCCAGCCTTAAGAATCTCGACGATCAAGTATCGCGCGCGCACGTCTGTGAGCCTCGTATGCTTCAGCACATACTTGACGATGTCCTCCAGACTGGCACCTTCCACGAGATGATCCATTCGTCTTTGCGGCGACATCGCAAGAACCTACGCGGATTCGATCATTCCATATTTTCATACAAAATACTCTCTTTTATGAGTTTATTTATTACGTAGTCTCGTTACAATCGCGTTGGTATCTCGTTCTCTCTCCTAATTGGATCATAAATGCGACCGAAAAAATGTACATTCCTTGATTAGATGAGAACATTCGTTCGTTATCACGCATTATATATCGAACCGGCAGCGACATTTATGATCGTAAATGAACGATATCTATTATAAGGAACGAATTGTAGTAGTATACCGAGCAATTGGATTATGCACTCTTGTCAACGGAATGCATGCAATGGGAAGAAGTTACGAGCAGCACGAGAGAAAGAATGAGAAAGCGAGTGCGAGAAAGGAGACACAGCGGTATCGCTTTTATGGATCGTATATTAATCGCGTAATTGAGATATGGTACCCGTCGTGCAGACGAACACGCAACGTTCTTTTATGAAAAAAGTCAATCATTACCTAAGATGGACTTCGTAACAACGCGATAAAGAAGCCACTGTTGAAATGTCGAACAAAGTAATTCTGGGGAGAAAGAAGAAGTAATGAAACGTATGTCAAATGCAAATCTCTCGACAGGAATGTGTTACATATGTTTTGAAAAATTAAAGAAATTAAGATTGCTCATTGTTATATGATCAAATAAAATTGAGGAGAATATTAATCGATTTTAAAAATATAAACTCTTTTTTATCTAACAAACTCCTTAAAACAATTTTAAAAAATTATTCTGCAATAATTCACGTTAAAAATTATGCTAACCTAATAGTATCTAAATAAGATTAAAATGATCGCTATTTAATATGACGTTTTAAACCTGAAACATCGACTACATTAACTAATATTAAGCTCTCTTCTTCAATTATCATACTTATTATCATGGCGTTAACAAAGGAGACAGAGGCAACAGATACAAAAGTGACTCTGCTCAAAAGTAACGAGTCTGGTCGCATGAGAAGTGGCGCATGTTAGGAACTGAATGTCAATTCATGACTAAGGAACATCTCCAGATATTTTGATGCGCGTAACCATCGAAGAATAGTTTTCATCGGTCACTATAGAAGGAAGCAGATGATTCCGCGGCCTAATGAAAGGGCTTAGTGTGCTTTGGTAACGTATAATTATCGAGTAGAATGAGTTTAAGAATGTTTCTTTTGCTTTTCTACTGTAGTTCTTCGAAATGATTAAGAAGCAAAGACATATGCTGGCTACACATCAGTGACACTACTTGCTTGAAACTCGAAGTCTTCATCAGACTTTACGCCTTCTTAAACACGAGACGAAAACGTTCGTTGATCCGTTGATCTACTACTTAAAAACTGGTGGCAGTCTCTTCGACATGATTGAGAAGCGACGAATCTGCAGAAAACGGGACGACATGCAGAAAAGAGAACGCGATTAATTGGCGGTCTCGCGATGAAATCATTATTAATTAGAGTGCATGTCCACTGGAGTCTTCATCGCGTCGATTAAATGGTAATACTTTGGAATATTAATTAATCATAAATGATTGGGCTGTAAGGTTGATCGTTTTGCATCAAGTTTCTGCGAGCTGATGTAATTGATTCAGACTTGGAATTCCTTTTTAGCCGTACCTACTTCTCACAATCGTCGCCATTCAAGGAGCGCTGAAAGAGATTCTTTCCGGTCTATTCTTGGCAAACTACACGTCCACGATCATCTTTTCTTCACGAGACACTCAAGGACGTTCTTCGCGAATGCAGGCGATTGCTACAGTTCGTCCGGTTTTTAAATTCTTTTTCTTTTATGCCTCGTTAATATCAATCAATCTAATGTCCGATGATAGCAACAAGTTACAATAAAATTTTTTTGTATTGCGAATACAGAGGAAGAGAGATGTGATCACAGCATATAAAAATTAAGACTTCTACTGTGAAAATTTTAATTTCTTTTACATTTACCAATAATCAATTATTAGAAATAGCTTGTTATCAATATCTGTCCCATTGTCAAAACGTTTAAAAATTCTCAATAAAATTATAGTACATTATCATTGAGATCGCAAAATCAGACTTTGTATCAATGTATAGAATGCATCGTTAATGTCAATTAATGTTACAATACGATTAAAAGCGATTGGCAATTTGCGGAGGCGCGAGCACATCGAGATAGGGTCGAAGATAAGATCGTCGATCGTAGGCGGGTGCAGTCATTCGATGAAAGACGGAGAAAAGGCGCGAGACTGGCGTCTCTTTTCTTTTATGCGTCCTTTTTTCGGCTTTGTATCGAGCAAGAAACGCACCAAGCGTATCTCTCCTCGAGAAGAGAGAAGAACTCGTCGTATCGATCGTGCATTTTATTGGCGGGCGGATCTTGTACTTTGGAAGCGGCATAATTTTCTTCATTCTACATCGTACAGATGCTAACGCTTTTATACGCACGAAAGAACGCGACGCGTACGATCAGAATCAGCCGTGCAATCTGACTTTACTTTGTACAAACATCCCATTGATTTCTCCGTTACGAATCATGCGTTATGATATTCTTTGCACATGGCGTTCCATTTCTTTAATAATCCTGTACTCACTTTGAAGCTGATAACATCAAGTATGCAACGAACTTAGAAAGGCCTTAAATATTCGCGCCTTTTGATGCTCTTTTTCTCTGCGAACTGCCTAGTCCGCAGGAATCTCTCCATCTTCGAGACCTATCACGCGACGAAAACGAGTTCAATTAATTCACGTCATTACACCGTCACTAACTACAGCAATACGAAGGAAGTCTATATTATGGATAAGTAGATTATCACGATTACGATATGTCTTCACTGTTCAATTTATAATATTTATGATCACGATTTTACAGATAAATATTATTTATAAAGTTAACTAATATAAATGTAAGTTTTTCTTATTGTTAATCAAAATTCTTCTAATGAACATGTAATAAGTATTTCATAAATCAGAACGTGAGCTTATTTTGAAAAAAAAACGAACTTTAAGACTGCAAGGATAAGGATGTAAGAACGAACTCTAAGAAATAGTTACTTCTGGAAAAGCATACAGCAATTCATTGAAAGTCGCAACATAAATAAGAAAACACAGGTCGTATATCGTCTTAACGTCGTACGTGCGAAATAATCCATGACGGAAAAGGGTCGGATCTCTTGATCCTTCCCAAGTACATGATAGTCGCGGTCAACCATATAGTCACGAGCTATTACCGTAGAATCGCCGGTCCTTTGTAGCAGGGTCGTTCAAGAGAAATGTTCAAGTACGAGATAGAGTCATTACACTGGATAGATAAGTTTCCATCTGTACTGTTCAATCTATCTAAATAGACACCTATGTAAGTTACATTGTAAATTTATCCTTATCTCATATGTTACAAAAAATCAGATTAAATATCTCGTTGTAAAAATGAAAAGAATGAAGAAAATATTCAAGCTTTTTGAAAAAATTTTGAGAAATAGAGAGATATTTAATTTTTTATTTCTAAATATCAAATAAAAAATTTTTTATTTTTAAATATCAATAAAAAAAATAGATAAATATATTTGACTTCGATTATACTTAACAAAAAATAAAAGCAGATCTATTTTCTAAAATAAAACCATTTTTATTGGCTACTAAATTTTTATTAATTTTTGTTTCGTAAAATTTTTAATATTATTAAAGTATGTAAATCTATAAGAAATACGATTGATGGAAATTGTGTATTGCATAAGCATCAACCAGAGAAATCATTTGTTTTCGATAGTCATGGAAGAAAAGTAGCATTTACACTCCCGCCAATTTACAAAGGCTCTTATTACGTCGCACAGCATAATTTTGTTGTCGTGTTGAGTTTTAAAACTCGTAATTATAATCATAAAATACGCGCGAAAGTAACGGAATTTGGGTTTGGCTATAAGCCCAGTTTTGTACGAGACAGCAAATAACGTTATATTGTATTCAACTAATAAATGTCATCTCGCATACAGGTGTATGACTGGTCGGAGCTGAAATAACATCGTTCTCGAATTCTTAAGCCCTTGAAAGATTAAACTTTACGATCGAGAAGACAGCAATGACTTCTTACTCCACGTCCTTTAATCTTGCACTTTTCCCTTATATTACGAAAGAGAGATTAAAAAAGGAACGAAAAAATTTGCATTAATAGTTTCAAAACGATTTTAACGATTCTATCAATTACATATATGTTTATTTATATGTTGGGCGATAATTCTGCTATAAATGTATAGACTGTAACTTTCAAACTCGGTGTTTGATACGCTCATTATGCAAATTGCAACGTGATTCTTATAATTATAGCTCTTCATATCATGATGCACTAGTCTATATATTGTATAGTATTCTATAATCAAACACGAGACTCATAATAATTCTATATGATTATACAATTATCATAAATATTTTTAAAATTGTTTGTAGACTAATACTTCTAACAAAATAAAAAGATCAAATATATTTATATCATATTTATGTTTAATACGTAGAAAAAAATCTAATTTCTTATTACATACCTAAATAATTAAAATATATTTTATATATCAATAAAAGTTAAAATAGAAAATTTTTTCCTTGCAATTAAAATCTGATAATATAAAGCATATCAAAATCAAACAAATTTACTTTAGTTTTTTCAAAGACTGTTTAATTATTCAAAGTGCTCGTTGATGCTAATAATCAACATCATCATGCGGCGATAATTGTTTCTGAAATCATTTCTATGACACTCCCATTTCTCATGCATTCGTGCAGTTAATACGACGCGGCTGTGATTATACTACAAATTCTTATAGTTGACGAGATTGCTCTCATACGCGGCGAGCCAGGCAGCCTGGCGCAAGGTAGTGTAATGATCTCACGTTAATGTAACAAGTCGTGAGTCGTCTCGTCGCCATGAAAGGTCACACTACGGCGACAGGCGAGAGTAATTGGAATAGAGTCATTATGAGGGGCGTTCATAGTCGGGCGACCGCAGGCAAGTCCGACAATCATTTCAAGCTATGGTTACCTATATGAGGAACGATAAAATGTTGACGAGCGGAAAATTGGTAATCTGCATTCTTCTTTATATCATTATTTCTATATCTTTTTTTATTTTATGATTAGATTGAAATCTACTAATTAAAAATAAAAGATAATTTAATACATACATAAATTTAATACATACATAAAAATTTAATACATACATAAAAACAAATTCAATTATTATATTTATAAAAGAAAAAGTTATGCATGAGATTGAGACAAGAAAAGTTTATCTAAGAATTTCATTGAGCTATATAAATTGTTTCTTACGAAAAAAAATAATTGAGAATTAGTTATATATGATATATATATATATATATATATATATATATATATATATATATGTTCCGGATTAATTATCTACTACTGATATTGATCTCAGGCTATAAAATTAAGGATATCTGATCTTAAAACTGCTAATTGTAATCGTGTCAGCCGTAAACATCATTATAAAAAAAATATAAATATAACCGTTCATATAAATATTGTATAAACGAACGCGTTAAATTGACGCACATATATTCAATGTTTTTCATTGCTTCTGAGATCAGCTTGTGCATACCTATCTCGAAAGCAATACAAAAATTCGACGTGCATATGCAACGAGACCTTCATGAGACTTAACGAAGAGTCGAGTAATCTCCGCTTGTGTAAAACTTCCAACTTGGTGGTAGTGCCGATCACGGTGGGTTTGTTCACGGTGGCCTGAAATTGCCGGATGTCGACGCGATCGCACGCTCACGTAAAAATTCTCACATTCTCCGGACGTATAAACGTGCGATTAATTGCATCGATTCTCTTTAATATCCTGCAGATGCAGCCGGCAAATGAATCCGGTCGCGTTCCGCAATCGCCGCCTCACACAAAGACGGCTTTCAAAATCGTGTTACTCCTGCATCGAGGCGCGTAAAACCAGAGGAGATTTCTTAAGAGCGGAATTTTAAGACATGTGCTTTAATGTTTGTTACATGATACAATCTACGAATATACAACAGTAGATGGCCTGATCGACAAAAAAGTATATGTACGGAAAGAACGCTTTTTTTGAAGCACCTAGAAATTTTGCTAGATCTGAAAATAATTTTGTCGAAGTATCAAAATAATTATGTAGAACGCTTAAACATTGATAATAATGCTACAAAATTTTTACTTTCTAGCAATCAGTTTAAGCGTTTGATATAATTAATTTGATGATCCAAAAAAATTATTTTCGGATCTATGTATATCTAGCTAAATTTTTAGATAATTGAATCAAAACCATATATTATTTATAAATAATACAGTGTATCAATATTAATGATATTCCTATATTCCTATTCATCCTATTTTTTATAACTAACTTATTTGCGAGCGAATTGCCTCCAACAAGACCTAAGTTAACGTGATTTAATATGTGTATTTCTTATTGTATTCTTCTATATTTTGATAAAAATACCCGCAAATATACCTGGATAAATCGGGAAAGTAATTAAGACTTTCTAAAGAAGTATCCATATTTCTGTGTCGTTGCACACCGTTATAGAGAGTATTGTATTTTATCAGAGCGTGTGATGACGTCAACCGAATTGGGCTGTTGCGGCAGTGCGGCATGCTGGTCTCATTACACAGCACTGCCGCCCGCTTCTCTCTTCCAGCGCGATTACACCAGACCGCCTTGGTAATTATGCTAGAAGCTGGGACTTTTTGCATGTAGAACCGGTCCACGCTTCGCTATACATTAGCTATCCATGCGTGTAAAACGTAAACGGAGATGCGCAGTCGATAACGCGTATCAGGATCCACGAATAACGCCATCGTCTTATGCGCGATGCGATTACGAGAAGAACGCGAGTCACCCCGCCGAAGGATGGTCGACACGTGCATTCGATATACCCGCAATTATTCCGCAAGGCTGTATTCAACCATCACAATTACGCATCGTGATACTTGCCATCCGATAATTGGCGGACTTTTACTCGCAAAAATACGATCCGAGTTATTATTAACGACACGATTAAATTGCAAAAGAGTTTGCTACCGTGTAAGACGAGCGTATGATAAAGCTCTTTTTTTATTATCGGAAAAGATCAATGTCTTCTTTAAGCCGTGCATGTGATTACATCGATTATTAAACGCGAACAGGAACAGTAGAACATGATATCACGTATAGATGTAGGAATATAATGACAGATAATAAAACGGAAGCGTAATCTGTAAATATATATTAATTATGGCTGTGATAAGTGTGATTATGATAATAAACTTCAAATTAATTAGGTGAACAATTTTTAATTTTCAATAATTTATTGAAAATAGATTTTCTTAAGGAATATCGTAATCGCGGCAAAATTATTTTTAACATCCTACCAATAAATAAGAAAGCTATATCATCTTTTTGAAATTAACTCCGAAACGTGTAGGAAGAAAGTAGCCAAGGCGTTAATCCCACTGCTACACTCCGTTATTAACATAATGAAAATCGTATTCGAAACCGGACACGCCGTCTCCCACGTTGCACAGCATTCTCTTCGATCTCATCGTTGATAAAGGGATCATTTGAAACCACTAGGGGACGCCTCGCGATGCCGTAACGGCTGCCGGCGTGCCATGCTATCGCCGATATCGCAAAAGTGCAGAAAGGAAGAATATGAGAACGTCGTGGTGAACATGAAAAGGAGGCGGAGGCACGAGCACTGTACGAGAAACGTAAAAAGACGGCGTAGCCAGGCGTAGCCCCGTAACCGAGAACAGTAAGAAGCAGAACAAGAAAGAAAGGGAGGCCACCCTGCTCGCGAGGATTACCATAAACACTCTGCGGCTCACCCGCATCGTACACGTACGTTAGTGCGCCACTAGCAAATACACGTGTAAATCTTGTGTTTCAAGTCTTATTCCGCCCTTTTGCCTCTTTCTCGCGGTCTTCTCCTTTCACCTGATCCCTCACCCCGTTCCTACGGTACGATCGAGTAAACCTCTTCGTGGCATTCTCTCTCATACCCGTCGTTGGAATCGGTAAAAAGGAGTTCCGCTGTAGTCGCGTGACTTTCATGCTCATCGAGCGTTCTCTTCTCTTTCTTCCTTATTTTCCTCTTTCCCTAAAGCCTTTCGATCCATCCGGTCCAGTACTGTGTATCGCCAAATGTGTTCAAAAGTCACTAGTCGATTATCTATTTACTTTGCTGATTACTTTTGTAATCCAACTTAAAATAACAAGCATGTCTTATTTAACTGAATATTTCTAGATTTTCAATTTCAGTCATTAAATAACAATAAGATACTCGAGAAATAAAATTTTAATAGTAAAGGAATTATAGATATTCCATAAATATTGTAAATGTAACAACACCAATCTCTGCAAATCTTTGTAATTAAACTTGTTTATGCATTCATCTGATTGACGTTAGAAAATTATACACAATAAAATTTCTTGCAAAATATATTAATATGAAAATATATTTCGACAAAACAATGCTTATAATTGATCAACTTGTTAAACATTATGTTCTCCT
>Ga0157364_1008130_pt1 | contig 10860 bp, 9 predicted proteins | sample AttsexASBM2_FD_111476 | JGI IMG/M metagenome (GOLD analysis project Ga0157364, IMG submission 111476) | Fungus gardens microbial communities from leaf cutter ant in Ribeirão Preto, State of São Paulo, Brazil - Atta sexdens ASBM2 | ecosystem: Host-associated > Fungi > Mycelium > Unclassified ... | reverse complement strand
GGATAGAGGATGAGATCCTAATGAAAGATAGGATTTCTTCGAGATTTCCGATCGACGTCGCTCTTACGTTTAATCGGCATGGCGCGTCGCGTCGCGAGAAAGGCATCATTGTGCGTCTGGCGACGTTGAGACGGTCGTGCTGCATGCGTGCGTGCGTGCATGCATACACGATCGTCGTCAACATCGTTCTAGCCTCATGGCCGTTGTAAACGAAGCTCGTAGCTGAGTTCCGATTGATGCTTCCTATGTCAGCTGGTCGGCCGCCGCCCGTTGGCGACATATCCGTTTCCTCAGAGCCAGCCGGCGGACACGTCATGGCCGGAAATCGGCTCGATGCCGGGAAGACGTTGCAGCTGTGTCGCCGATCCGTTTCGTTTTGCCGTGATCGACGTCGAGCCACTCGCTACTACGCTTTCTTCGGTGGTCGATGGTGTCAGTGGAACGATAACACCTACAAAAGAAACAAGGATGGCCACGTTATACATATATAAATGCCTTTCTTGTTTCTAAATATTACACTTAAAAAACGTTTATTAATATTATATAAATTAAAAGTTTTATGTGAAATTTTTATATGCAAAAAATAAATGTAAATTAACTTTTAACTCCGTTCACATCTCCTTTTATTTTATAAATTTTTCGTGCAATTTTGAAAGCTTGGCCTATAAGATAATTTGATGTTTTATTCGATTCTAAGATTAAAAAGATTCAAAATGTCAAATTTAATATGGTAAATATAATTTCTAAAAAATTATCTGATGATCATATAAAATATACGATTTTAGAAAATTTTTATTGCAAAATAATAAGTTTCTGATTTCAAAATAAGGTTTTCATTCAGTTTTTTTGTTAAAAGATTCCCGTCCTTAAAGAATTAAATTTATAATTAATAAGAAACTGTACATTTCCACAAGTTTAAATAATCATTTTTGATGTACCTACATATATCTTGTTACTCTAATTTATAATATGTTCTAGTTATAAGCTCAAATAATTACTCGAAGCAAGTGACGAACAGATAATGCATGATAGTTATATGCATGATAATGTACGTTATAATTAGTTCATCCTACTATATGCTTTCGTGAAACAACATCCTATGCAATAATATCAGTTCACCTTGTTGCGCGTTAATGTGCTCGCTGATGGTGATTTCGACGACGTCGAGACTGGGTTGCTGACTCTGCGTAACATCGTGCCGTCGAGACGTCGTTATTGACAAATGCGGCGTTAATTCAGGACCTCGAGTGGGCACGCTGCTGGCGCGTTGCAACTGCTTCTTCGAGGAGATCCTGGCCGCCAGGACGGTGGCGACTGAAGATGTCGTACTCGAGTCTGCGGGATTCGTGTTGGTGCTGCTAGTCATCGCGGGCGTAGATGACCTCGAGGCGGAGAACTTCTTGCGCTTCTTCCTCAGGGCGGCCAAAGCTGGGCCCAGGCCATGAGTAAACATGTGATGTGCCTCTTGATGTTGTGCTTGATGATGTGCGTGATGAGAATGAGAATGATGGGGATGCTGAGAGCTTTGTACATCGTGACTAGCACCCTCCAATGAGGACTTTGAGTCCGAGGAGCCTTCGGATCGTGAGCCGCCATCCTCGGACGCCGGGGAATATACCGAGTCCTCGGAACGAGATCTACCTGAGAAGAAAAAATAACGTTTATTTATTTATAAAAGTTTTCATTATTATTCCGTTTAAATAAGAGATTTATATGGAAGAGAGAATCATAAATGATGATATTATTAGAATATCTAATTACTGAGTATTCAGATTAAATGCCTGTAAATTATTGTGTTAAGATTTTTACGCTTGTTATGTAATTTAAATACACATTATGTATTATATTTGACTCTCGTTTATTACCGGTTATTATTATATTGAAATCTTACATATTTACAAGGCTCAGTTGTACGTTATGTCACATCGAATTAAACACTCGCGACTGTTTCTCTTTCTCAGTTGTTCGAAAGTCACTTATTGCGTAAATGTTCTTTTATCAGTCTTTTTGGAATAAATCGTAAAAGCTCATCTCTATTTTTATTCTCTATAAGATCTTTCCACAATCTCTCACGCTTTTAATCTAATTTCAACGTCATCAATTAAATCGTAAATTCTTTACAATTCTGTCTCGAATTTATGAAATATTAGGAAGATAGAAGAAAAATATACTGGTAATATATTTTAATTTAATAACACGGAATTGTTTATTTTATTTTCTTTTTTTTTATTCATTAATATTTAATATTAAAAATATTAAAAATATTTTTAAAACTTAAAACTTAAAACTTAAAACTTTTCAAAAACTTTATAGAAATGCAATTTAAAATCATATTTCATCTGTTTATAAATAAAGAACGTACTAACATCTATTTTATATTCTCACATTTATTCAACGAATACTATAATAGATATTGAAATAATTGGAGAATCAGTAATATTAAACAAAATATTAATCAGTAATATTAAATAAAATATAAATTATAAAATAAATTAAAGAAAACTTCAATTTACCGATTAGTCTGGAGACCCTTCCAGCTTTCGCAGCTTCGATCAAAGTGCCCCAACGCTTCTTCCGAGAGCTACTTCTGATGCTGTGGCTTTGTCGCGACCCTGTAGCTAGTCCGGGCACGCTATTAGTGCTGGTATGATGTGGGCTCTTCTTCGGAGTTGTGCCCGGTCCAAATATGCCACTCAGAGTTGAGCCAAATAAGTCATGAGAATTCTCATGCTGCGCTTGCTGAAGGGACGCGATGAATTCAGCTACAGGCGGTAGGGTGCTGCTTCCGCCCGGCTGTGGCCCAATGTTGAAACCCTTCATTAAGCGCCGCTCCTTCTGACGGTTTTTCTTGCCTCCCGCACCTACGGACAGCTCTTTAAGGCTACCGTCTAGGAGACAAACAGAAAATCGGCGAGCAGCCTCAAGCAATCTACTAAAAAAAAAAAACTCAAAAACTTAAATGGTTAAGGAAAAACAAGAGAAATCTAGAGTCACGTATAATAATCATAGCTTAACTAACCTTTAAATAAATTATATATTAAATTATATAAAACGCTTTGTATGTATATGACATTAGTTTACAAATGAATAATTTTTAGTGCAAGACAAGGAACTTTTTTTAATACACTTTAGGATGCTGAATTTGACTTTATTGCCAGAAAAATTTTATCAAATTGAATTTTTAAGATATAGCATTTTTAAGATATAGCATTCTTTTTTGAATAATTTGGATGCAACAAATGATGAGCAAGATAAACATTTTTAACAGAATTTGATGATAATTAAGAAACGTTATCAGATTATTAAGACAAAAATATGCTAAGTGATTTCTGTTGGACTTTAATACGTGAAAGTTATGTAAAAAGTCATATAAAAATTAAACTCAATATTTCTAAGTTGTAATTTCAATAAAACTTTACTGTAATTGAAAAAAAAAAATGTTTCTTCTACAACTCAAAAATTTGATGAAAATATTTCGATGATAGATGTAGGCTCATTATCAAAAATTAGAAAATAATCTTCATATGCTCTTGCACAAATCTTGTAAACTGTAATGTGTGATGTTATGTTAATTGTTTAACATATAACAAATACAATAAATATGGAAATAATATCGAAAATATTAATTAATCTTTTCTTTATTTTTTTTATATTAACAAATAAAAATGAATAAAATAACTTTTACGTTATGCTTTTTAAACTCTTCTGAAATTCTCTATCGGCTGCAAAAGTTTTTCCCTTTTAAAATATAATGTATGCAAAAATAAAAATTAAAAAAGTCAGAATAAAAATGAATTTAGTTTTAATATACAGAATTAAAATTAACGATTATAGCTATTGATTCAGCACATAGAAAAAAAAATTAATAAATTAAATTAGTACAATAACATTTATTTATGCAAAATTTGTGCGGATATATCTCTCTCACGAGTAAAAATTATTCTACGTATTTTCTCATTAAGGCGAATTGGAGATTTAAGCCGACGTGATACTTACAGTCATCGGGTAAATTCTTAATTAGAGTAATTAGCCTCGAAAGTTCGGATGATTAATGGCGCTTTCTTTAGCTTCAAATTACAAGAGATTACTTTTGCTCAATGACTAATGCGAGCGTTACTGCGAATAAAATAATGATTGGTATTCCCAAGCAGAATTGCGGAGTTAAATTTGAAATTTCGACGCTCCACGTGATGTGATTAACAATTTGTGGATTATCAACAATTGCGCCGTCGTTCGTATAATTCTCGTTCGTTAACTCGGAAACACACACTCCGTTCGTCGGTGAATATACTTTTTATTTAGTATCAAAATAATGTTTAATTGCACACCTTCGAGAGACGAGGGATTAATAATTTCATTCCGCTCGCATATTTTACGAATATTCATTTTCATATTCAATAAATTCTACAACAATATTGTTCTGAGTAAACGAGAATCCGTTCCTTTCAAAGAAATTGAACACCCGCGATCAATATCCGCTATACACACTACACACTTGATTCTTATGGTAGCAAACACTGTGCAACTGAATCAATGCTTTCTCATGCGGGATATATGCAAGGCAATTTATTTTCTTCTCACTTTTCGTTTCGACTTACCAGTACCGCTGCTCGCTGCAGTGGAGGTGTTCATGCCGGAATTCTTCAGTATCTCGATGAGCTCGCAACGAAACGCACTGATGTCTTGTTTGATCTCGTTTACGTCATCCTCTGTGACACCTTCACCCTCCGCTTTGCGTTGCTCCACCGTGACATATCGCCTCACCAAATTTCTCATGATACTCTGATATCTAAAGTCCCGCTCGGAAGCTTGTTTGACCTTTCGCTAAGATAAAAACCAGAAATCGAGACCCTTCAACTTCCAAAGTTTTCGTTACAAAGTGCATGTTACGCTTTATATAGTATGCCCCAGATTTGTCGAGCCATTACGGATCACGGATTCTTTGATGTACTAGATTTTCTCTTAGCGAAAATGTCGAACGTTGCTACGATATATTTTCTATCATGCATCTAAAAATAATTAATTATCTGAAAGTATATCTATAAAATATTATACTAAATTGTAACGATTATACTAAATTATAAATAAAACTTCTTTAAATAATAAACCTAAATAACACATAAGATTTACTATATTTAAGAAGATTTTTATCTTTAATCGTGTAATAGCTTAATATTAAAAGTTTTCTTGTTATTGAGAATTGTTTCTAAGTCTTCAAGGAATCTGTATAAGATGAAAACTTCGTAAAGAAAAACTTTGTGTACTTATATCTATGCCATATGATCTGTAAATATGTATGTACGATAAGTGAATCGTTGCAACTTATAATGACAAAAACTTCCTTGAATTTAATATCCCTTGCAAATTCCAAAAAAAAAGATGTGCGAATTTCTCTTCTGACACTTGAATTTCCGCTCTAAATATTCTATATAAGAACTTAAAATCCAAAACGAAGTCAGAGTGCCCCGAAGAAATTCGTAAAAAGCATCTCTCATAACAGAATACATATTTCAATATCCTCCAGCGTTCACGAATCCCCCGCGATACGCTAGCATTGACATCTTATTCTGTAGCTCGCTTTGCATTGGGCAAGCGATAAAAATTCAGATTCGAAAATTGAAGGTGGCTCGACTCTCCGGGGAATTTTCTTACAAAGTGACGACGTCGTAGATGCTATTCTAGTTTTGCAAAAATCTGAGAACTGTCGTTCCTACCCTGATTGTTCGCATGTGCTCCTTTTTGGCTGCTCTGCTGTGTCCACAGAGCTTCCGATATATCCATTGTGCGACGTACCAGACGCTTTTCGGGGTCGGTATGATGTTAAACGGTGGAGGAACGGTACCGCCTTCCTCAAAATAGCTGATCCAGAGCTTGCTTCTCGCGAACTTCCACTCGACGTCAGCGCGTTCCTAATTACGAGCAGCGAATCACTCCGTTAATTAGTCTCGGCTAATTATAGATGCGAAAAGTACACAGCAAAGTACGATTTATCGAGATTTATCGAGTATTTTCGACGTTGTTTTAGTGTTTCAAGAATCTCGCGCTCGTTTTCGCTAATTTTCACAAAGAATAAATGTTGCCTTTATAATATTATTAATTCATTTAAATGCAACATTTAACGTAAATAAAGTTTAGGGATTTATTTTCTCATTTTCTTCATTTCTCTTGAGTTTTTAGTGAATTAAACCTTATATATACAATAATGTTTGTAAATAAATTTCGCGGAAGAATGCTGCACTTACCGAGATTAGTTGATAGGAATGATTCATCATAGCAATCAGAAGATTCAGAAGGACGACGATGTTAATAACTGAGTAAGTACCAAACATTAACATGCCCCAGAATCTGGTGAATACCTTGATGCCATCTAGTTCAAAGCTGTCGAGATCCACCAGGCCAAAAACCGCCCAGAAGAGCGTTTGTATTGTCTCAAACAGACTAGCCAAAATTCATATTATATATTATCCGAAACAGCAAAAATAAGCACATCAGAATTTAACTTAAAATAATAGAGAAACTCTCTATATAATTATAAAATATTTATATCATAACTGTACAATTTGAATTCTAAATATATCAGGTAATGCTTCTTTTCTTTTCTTTTCTATTAAAGATTTAATAAAATTCTTATGTAAGCCTCCTCGATTGTTAGTCCGTAAAAATATATACTTATAAGCAATAAAATACAATTCGTACATAAGTAATTATGTACATAAGTAATTATGTAGAATATACTTACTAAATGAAAATTAAAAGTAAACTTGTAGACATTTTGACTTCGGATAATTCAATTTGTACTCAACTTCACTAATTATCATACTAAAGAGGATTCAAATCTAAAGTCGAAATGTCTGCAAGTTTACAGTTTATTTTTAACTTCGTTTAGTAAGCACATCCTAATTGCTTACAAATTTAATCATTTTTTTATAAATATATAATTTATGCACTAACAACCGCGAAGCCGTCTCAAATAAACATTTTACTACATTAAATAAATTCTTTTTAGTTTTATATTTTTTTAAAAGCAAATATTCAATGAAAGAAGTTATTGCGTACTTTGCGAATCTACGCCAAACAGTGCATGCGTTAGGGTCAGCATTGATTGCGCTAACATTAGTCGCATATGACATTGCTGAGGGACACTGTTTTTTCTCCATGTCGGCATAATACCAGAGAAGTTGATTGAGACCTATAATAAATGTTTCCTTTTACATTAATTTTCATCTTGCTGCAATACATCTTATTGTGATTTTTATTTCATTTACCGCACGAGAAAGCGAAGAGGACCAACACGTAGAGGAAAAAGAATTTCATAATGTCCATGACCATCCTCGATAAGGAAACTTGCAGCGGACCAAGATGAGGATTCACGGAGAATATGTAGACTAGCTTTAGCGAACTGTAATGCGATATTATTTGCTGTTTTTAATCTGGATAATACAAAGTGTTTATAATTCCCTACATTACATTAACTTTACCGACTCAGCTTTTTAAACGTTATATCGTATTAATTCTCCAATGCAATCAAAGATTCATTTGCATTTAAAGTGCGATGCACTGATCATTCGCATTCAAAGCACGTTTTAAACGCGTTTGCATACATTTTAAAGCTACTAGATTGTAATTGAGAGATATCATGATACATAATTCGTTTTATTGTTTTGCAATAGAGAGAATGAAAAGATTTAATGATATTTATAAGATATACGGAAGGAGATTAATGTTCCTAGCTTATAGCTTATCGCAATCACATCCTGTCCTGAGCTTCCTGTATATCGACAAGATGCACAATCGCAATTTATTACCTGAAGATGTTAGCGGCGGAGAAGAGGCCCTCAGAGATGAGCATCGGGTCCCAAGTGTCCCACTGCTCACGCTGGAGTTCGATCACCGAACCCGGCACCTGATCCTTATTCTCCTTTAGCACTCTGTAGTAAGCTACGACTCTGAGCGCCACTGTGGCTACGTATAGCGAATTCGTTACGAAGTCGATCACGTTCCACATATCGTTCACGTATTCCTCCAGGCCCACATCCCACAATTGTTTCACCTCCGACCAGATCAATCCCGACACCCAGGCCAATATAAACCTGCGATTTCGACCATCTGGTTTTGATCTTATTTCTGAACGAAAGAGACGTGCGACATATCAAATCGGTGGCCTGCTTGCATAATTTATGCATCAATGAATTCCGCGCCTCGTAAATCGATTGATGTCACCAGAAATTTATTCGAAGAAATTAGCATCTTTTCAGTAGTATCTTTTGATCATTCTTTTTTCTTTTCATTCTTTTTCTTACATTCACAGATTTTGCTGAAATTTTTAAAAATTTTGCTAGATACAAAAAATAATTTCGTTTGCATAAATATAATTATATAGGACGCTCAAACTGATTGTTACAGAACATTAAAACTTTTTCCAGCATTGTCATCAACGTTTAACCTGGGAATATACGATCTGTCTAAAAAGTTTCGAATTGGATTCAGAAACCGAGAAATAAAAAGATATAAATTTTATTAATAAAAACTTTCAACAAAGTCTCCTTTCCTCAATCTCAATGCATGAATGCATTGTTGAGAACGTTTTTCAATTGTTGGAAACCCTTTTATAGCCTTTTTCGAAATAATCTTTAATGCACTCGTCACATCGAAGGCTATTTCGAAATAAATTCGTCTGGAGATTTAAAATGTCACCAAAACACGTTGCTTTCATTTACATTTTCTTCAAAAGTCAAAATCATCTGCGTCAAAAAAGTGACCAACATCGTCTTGATTTTGAATTTTGTTGCTCTCACTTTCAGTTTTGCTTTCCTTGAGACCAACCGTAGATTTAAATTTTTAAATAAAATATCAAATTTGCTAACAGCTCGCTATTTCATTACGAAAATTTTTAAAAGAGAAAAATTTACCGAAATCCACATTCGCCAGTCCTCGAAACATATACTGCTTATATCATGAAAAAAATCGTACTAAGTGGTACTAGTTGATAGTAAAAGACGTAATTGTTGGAAAAATGACGTTTATACGTTCAGAAAAAAATCTCGGAGCTTGTTAGATAAACCTGGGATATTTTTATATTCCAACAGCGAAAACATGTGAATTGTCGTAAAATATTATTTAAAATGTTTTTCTTTTTTAATAACTATTTTTTACAAATTTTTAAATATACATTTTTATCATAAAAAATTTTTTTAATGTTAATTACATCCTTATTTTTTGAAATATTGTCATAATGTTGTTAGGTTATGGTTAGCTATTTAATGCTCATTCTGTTTAATATTTGTTTGGTTTCCATTTACCTTTTTCAAAAAAACCGTGATTAAATTCGTATTCATATTTTTGAATACTAATAAATCGGAAACAGTCAATTATATATAATATATTGTTAATAATAGTGATTTTAGTGAATAATAGAATAATAGTACATAATAGTGAATAATAGTTAATAGTGAATTAAGATATAAAATCCCAATCATTGTAGTATAAAACGATCGTTCTGAGTAATCGTTTATATAAAAAATATCAGATTACTCCCAGACTACCCCCACTTATCAAGCGTTCTACATTTGTTATGATGATTCAACAAAATTATTTTTAGATTCGTATCTAGCTAAATTTTTAAATATATCAAAAAAAGCCATTTTTTCTGCTCTTTTATTATCATAATCATTTGCGGTTTAACTTATTGATATTTATTTTCGCGAAAATAGAATCTCAGCAATATCTTGTTAATGCGTCAAACATAAATTTTGTGATATGACAGGTCTTGTTCATCTTATTTCGATCTCGTCATTATAAAAGAAAAAAAGGAGTCTTCGCGATTGTACACGCGTTTCTGGGGTTTATCTCGTTTACCACCGACTTATTATGTATAATGCTTCTATACATTTTATATTGCGTCTTTCGCACGAGCGGAGAGTAGCTCCGTAGCTTAGCTACTAGCTTTGTAGTAAACCGATAGATATTACATGAATTTTACCCAACTTTTCCTGCTTTCCTTTTCTCTTCCACTCTCTCTCTCTCTCTCTCTCTCTCTCTCTCTCTCTATACTGAAGTATTATTTTTTCACTTTTACAATTTTCTATCAAAATTTTTTATACCTCTTGCGTGTAAAACCTCTCTCGTTGTTACTCCTCAGAGTAACAACGAGAGTTACGAAACACGTGATATCGAGTTTAACGAATAATAACATGAAACACGAATACAAGCGCAAAATTGAAGGAAACCTTACCATTCCACAATCGTCGGTGCGGCACCTCTTTTCGTCGGCGCTGGTTCGTGCTCCACGACATCATGTCCCATCCAATTACCGATCACGCTCTCTATTCGCTGACTAGCCAGTATTAACATGACTGCACAGGCAAAATTATGCGCATTCATCATCGTTAAAAATTCAGAACAGTCGTAATTTAAACGTAAAGTCGTAACGGTAATGATAGATCGTGCAACTTGACTCAGTTGAGACAGAATTCATTTCAGCATTTAATATCTCGGACGTTCAATATTAGAAATTAGAGAGCTACGATTAAAAAACGGTTCCTTAAAATCCCTTTAAATGAAAGAAAGAATCATTTTAGATCTAATTAGTTATAATAATTAATGAAATTTGTCGTGTTAATGGTGTAAATACATAATCGAATGAATAGCAGAAACCAAGCTAAAGATGTATTGCTCGTAGTTGAACGATCAATTAATCTCGGAGCAGTAATGCTCCTTAGCCATCCGAATTCCATACATTAGTGCACGACTATTATTGGTAGCGGCACCAAAAGGTATTTGTAAACTGTTTGACGTTCGCAACATAGATGTTTGATCTACCAACGTGCCGGAAAGTTAAATACGCCGTAAGAAACGCTGTTT
>Ga0157364_1008129_pt1 | contig 10860 bp, 10 predicted proteins | sample AttsexASBM2_FD_111476 | JGI IMG/M metagenome (GOLD analysis project Ga0157364, IMG submission 111476) | Fungus gardens microbial communities from leaf cutter ant in Ribeirão Preto, State of São Paulo, Brazil - Atta sexdens ASBM2 | ecosystem: Host-associated > Fungi > Mycelium > Unclassified ... | reverse complement strand
TTTCACGAATGATCATTTCGGCGATTCTCCATGCTAACTCCTCTTTAGCCTGTCAATAGTGATTAATGCATTAATTAAATAATGCAATTATATGTAAATAAATTATATGTAAATAAATTATCATTATGTTTTTTATTAACAAATCATTCTAACGTTATAAAATGTCAGTATTATAAAATGTTTACCTTATCTTGTTCTATATTTACAAATCGTTTTACAACACGAGTTAGGCGAGATTCTGAAATTGTTTACATAATTTTATACAATCTTGTATATATACATATCAGTTCAAACTTATTATAAACGTGACTTACCATATTTTCTATGAGGATCTGGCTCTATTTCAGTAATAAATCTACCTAAGTTGTCAACGTAACCAATGCTCAAACTATAAAATATACCGAATTATTTATAACTTACAAATTAGTACGAATGTGTGTACAATATTAAATTCAATCAAATACCTATATTTATTACGTCGCCATAAGGAATCTGGATCGTAAAGTTGCCTAGTGTCAATATTCAGATGACTATTAATAGTTTTCTTATTATCAGGTAATTTGTTGCCATTATTTCCTATTTGAGAAATACTTGGCATACTAGTACACACTGAGCTTACTTCACTGCTGCAATCGGAACCTGCAAATAAATATATTTTTTTCAAAATTATATATAATATATAAATATATAATATATAAATATAATATATAAAACTATTGGGTTGTCCGGAAAGTTCGTGCCGCAAAAGATTTAAATTTAATAAATGTATACTAAAATTTAAATCTTCTGCGTTTCAATTTTTCTTCAAAATCGAACTTAATATCTATAAACCTAATATCTATAAACCTAATATCTATAAACATTACATATATAAAAGGAGAAAACACAGATATTAAGATATGACTCTCTAATTCTTTAATATTTTTTCACGAATATTAACACAATATTGCAATCAACAATCGATATCAACCTGTTCTTCTTATCTTGGAATGTAAACTCGGACATGGACTGGTTTGAATTGTGTTGATTAACTCTGATAAGTATTTATAATACAGCTGCGACGATAAGAACACTGGCAAATAATGCTAGAAGAAAGTATTGGCTTTTAATACAACTACTTCAATGTAAGAGTCTATTTAGTAAGTGTGATATATGGAGATCAAGATAAATTTGTGTAATAGATGAGTGTACCTTGTTGAGAAAATTATATACAATTTTACTAGGTTTATCAAAACAATCGGGTTGTGGACCGCTCTCATCCTCACGGCAAATATTTTGTTCCACATGAAAACGAATCTTGTCACTAAATCCAAGAGGCATAGTTGCTTGTAAACTGAAATATCTATAAGAAAGGTAATAACATTATAAATTATTTTTCTTCCTTCCTAACTTCTTCCTTCATAACTTCTTTCCTCCGTATAATCATATATATTTTAGAAATTACTTCTCGTAAATAATAACGGCATCAGATTGCACTTCTTCGGGATTGGCTGCTCCCTGTTTCTCCAAGAAATTCTGCTTATAACTTATAGCCGACATCCAAAAGTCCAATAATTCTCGCTTATTCTCAAGTTCCATAAACTGTAAAGAACAAAATCTCTCAGAAAATTTCTGTAAAATAATGATCGTGAAAGATGCAAACCTCCATGAAATAAAAAAATGCTGTTTCGTTGTATAATATATCTGCTAATTGTACATTGCCACTAGTGAGCACGTCAATTTGATGCTTACAGTGAAATTCGCTTCGTAAAAAATCATTAATATATCTGCGAAAAATACCATGTTTTAAAATGCATTGATTATTTATTCGAATGACATTTATCAATGAATATACATCACTTACTCGTTTTCTAATATATCGTATACTATGTTTTGAACAGCAGATAGGCACCGTAATATAGGCTCAATGTTTTCCTGGACAATGGCCTTCTCCATATCTAGTCTTAGTTCTTCAGATATTTGATTTATATCCAGAGCTTCTTTGAGAATATACTTCTTGTAAATTCTCAAAGCATCTTGCCTAGTCGTCGTTGTGTCGTGTCTCCTACCTTCACAATGATTTGATTGTCGCGTGTCGCTTATTGCCTGACTAGTCTTTGGCATACCGTTAGACGTTACATCACATGTTCTCTCATCGAATGGTATTTCACTGCTCGTTTGAGTATTTACATTGCTAGCGAGCATGTCACAGCTAAAGTTTTCATTATCGTCTAAGGAAGTAGGCAAGGCGTTCATTATCTCCTTTTGATTCGACTGTCTGACTTTCTGTGTATCTGGCATCTCGGATGCACTACACAAGCATTCCACTTCTAACCAGAACTTAATGAGAGCTATGTGCTTTCTGGTGTCCATAAACTGGATGAAATAACCAAGGGCACTTTTGTCCTTAAGTATTTCCGGCAGAGCTTTAGACAACCGAGAACTGAAGGCGCATACTTCCTTAATGTCATTATTGAGAATCTCCTCCTCCTCTTCTTCTTCGAGACTGTACAATATATCCGAGGATGTCTGAATAGACGATGCATCATCATTGAATACATCTATCAGAAAGTTTCCGGAACTTGTCAATTTTGTAGGTGAAGTTTCTGGTATTCCGGACTTATCCCTCTGTCCTAGAAACATTATATGCAATTTCATTCTGACAATTAAAAACGAAATCATTAAAATTGATGAAAAATGTGTACTATATTGTAAACAGTCATTTTTCAAGAATAATTATTAGAAAATTTAATTTATTTTTGAATGTAAATTTTGTGTGTGTGTGTGTGTGTGTGTGTGTGTGTGTGGAAATATATACATATATATATAAATAGGCAAAATTTCAATTTAAATAGTAAAACGCAATTTCCAAATATCTCAGTGTAAACAAGAATGAAAGAAGAAATAATAATAAAAAGAATAAAAAGAAAACATGTTGCGTGTTGAAAATGTCAGAAGGTCAGGCTTGGACACTTAAGATTGTGCGTGCTAGACGAAGAAGATGATTCGTCCGCTTCGTAATTTACGTCACGACATAAAAGCGTATGATATAATTACCAATCTTCTTAAAAAATTGGAGCATCGTTCGTGTCAGCGCGTAACATGATAAAGATCGCCGATGACGCGAGGGTCGTCGAAAGGTAAACAACAGATGATGCTTTACGAATGCGGCAGGAGCGCATCCCACGGAGCGCGTGAACGGCACCGCTCCGAAAGTGTCAGGCTGTACCGCGATCGGGATCGCGGTTCGGGCGACGACGACGACGACGATCCCGAGCCTCCGCGCTGCGCGGGCGACGATGTTCCGCACCCGAGGCTAGGTGCGCACGCGGCGGCGCGCGACATTTCGCCTCGGCGTCATTATTAGGCGATGACAGATTATTGTTTGCATCCTCGCCGATTACAACACACACTCGCGCAAGGTGTAAGCAGGTGCAACAATGCGAGAATCCGCGGGTCGCCTACACTTCTTTCTTCAACCCCTGTGAGATCTGTTCTTTGTATCCGTACCATCTGTATTATGTCATAGTTCCCTGCACTTCGAATGAAATAGATAAATAATTAAAGGTTGAAAGAAGAAAAAGGAGGAATGAACTCTATGAAAAATTTAACTATGAAGAATAAAATTAGATGTGTTTGATGTGCACTTTCGCGCTCCAACGGCGCGAATACAGGTGAGGGATGAAGGGAAGTGTGGAAAGTGCACTTGTAGCGAGAGGAACTACTCTGGCATTTACATGCGCGCGTTTTTCGAATGCTTCGAAAGATTGTCGGAATTTTATATTAAATTGTTAAAATCTCAAATATATATCTTTTATTTATTTTATATACTTGATGCGCTTTTTTTCTTCTTGTGAAATTTATCACACATAAAAATATGATACTGCTTGTAAAAAGGAGACAGATTGCGCGTTATTAAAGAATAATTCTTAAATTGTAATTCTATTTCTTGAAATATTTTTACATTTCTATTTGTATTTAATAATTTTATTTGTAACATTTACACTGATGTTTTTGAAAAAATAAAATAATTAATCATTGCGGACGTCTCTGTGTTTTACTAATTTATATATACTCTATATAATACAAATATCCATGAAATTCAAACTTTCAATTTCAACCATTATGCCTATTTCTATCAATGTATATTAATTCTAATCTCACTTCAATTTCTCTTCATTTTTTAGCTTTAAAAATTAGAACATTGGTGAAAACGGGTATTAGAATTTTAAATAAACTCAGAAGATAGGTCTAATTAAAATTAAAATCTGGATTAGCGCCAGAGATTTTCTGTATTGTTCCTTGGATATTCTTTCACAGAATCTACATCTTTCACATTCATCTATATCTCATAACAAGATTATACCCGAGCAGACAAGTCATGATAACGTCAAAATGACATTAAAATGATAGTTATTAATGATAAAGTAATTTTTTTATAATTTTCCAATAATCAATTTAGAGTCATTTTGATATCAGGATGACTTATATGTTCTGCTTGAATATTTGAAAGACATATTTTCCTTGAGAGGAAATTATTACAACGAATTACAAAACGATACATCGTAAAGTTTCATACGTTGCAATTCTTTCAAGAACATTTCATTCCCTCTTGCAGATCTCTTTACTCTATTTATATATGTCTAGGAAGTACTCTCTCTCTCTCTCTCTCTCTCTCTCTCTCTCTCTCTCTCTCTCATGAGTAAATCTCTTGAACAGGCGCCAAGTGGACAGTACCGTCCCGCCTATCCAGATTCTCTCGAGATCATTACGGGCACGTGCAAACACTTCTGATGACCGAGGTACAAAAGCCTATACTAAAATATATGTGAGCGACGATCCGATTGCATATACACACGCGATGTTATACGCGTTCCGAAGGCCGGCTGTCAAGGTAGACCGCGTAGCGGCGAGAGGGCAATGGCCGGGCATCGTACTCGCTGTACGAACGCCGGGAGGTGACAGAGAGACGCAAGAATACGAGACGAGGTGTCCACCGGGCGGTGTGTATACCGGTTTTGTATGTACGTGCGAATGCACGATTGAATCGTGTCTCGAGAGCGAACCGGCTGTCTTGTCAACGGGTTCCTGCCGGAGGCGGTGAGGCGCATCAGGTCGGGGCCTCCAGGACGTTCGCTACCATCCATTTTTCAGTCCTCTTCACGTCAGGATCGATCACAGATCATGCTCGTCCTTCATGGCTTCCTCATTATCGCGGTCTGTCTCGTCACTATCGCGATTCTTCCCGCGATGGCCAAGGCGATCTACGATCAGCGACAGACCGGTGATGTGAACGTGCAGATTGACCTGAAGGACCTGCAGGTGATTGCGCTTGTCAACTCCGAGCTCCTGGACGATTATACGGTAAATCCTTTCCTCTTTTTTAGTCTTTTTCTCTCTTTATTAACTGGGTTTAGGGACATATTTTTTTATTTTTCTTATCAGTTTTTTCCTGTTTCTCCTTTTCTCAAATTTATTTTATATTTTCTTTCTTTATTCGAGAAAGAATAAAAATTAAATTTTACTGTGATATATTTTTTTATTTTGTTGCACTTACCGTTAATGAAATAGTCGAAGCTTTTCTTCAGTTTGTAACTGCGTTAGTTCTATATACATATATATATATATATGATGGTTTGATGCAAGATTAAAGCGAGCCTGTAATTTATAAAGTCCATTTTAGACATTTTGTATTCAGAATGCATTTTACATATTTCATTTAATAATGAATAGATTGCTTTGAGTACCACTGAAAAATCATCGTCGACATTATCCTTGCTTTCACAGGATTACGATTACTTATATGATTACGCCGACTTTACCATCAAGCCGCCGGGAAACAGGCCTATCGTGAGTTCCACGACGGAGAAAAATGATGCCACACAAGTTTTCGAGCCGTCACAAAATTCAACTGTCTCGCTGATGCCTATCAATAATACAAGCCCAACCACGAGCGACATAATGCTATCCGAAGGTGCCCCGAATGCTACTCCATCGAATGATACTAAGAATGACAAGACGCTGTCCAAAGACGAAGAGATCCCAAATGCTGATCCGTTGATTGGTACCACGAGCTCGACGTCAAATGCGGATAACAATGACAATAAGAATCAACCGAGCGAAAAGGAAGCTGAAACCGGAACAACTCCTTCGACCACGGTAAAATCCGCACATGTCGTGCGGTCGCAAAAGCGCTGCAAATTTGGATATGTTCCAAACGGCAATGGTCGCTGTCGATCGTGGTTGAATCGCTTGTTGCCGTGAGTACAACCGTGTAAGTACGATCGGATGCCCTATTCTGATCGATCGGTCCTCCCTTGACCGGATTCAGAGGCAAAAGCTAGAGGAGTAAATTTAGAAACAAGTGTCCTTTGAAGGTGTGCCATATATGCATCGAATTTACGCCATATTTGTCTTCACATGGTGAAACAATCCCACATTTTGCACTTTTGTAATGCGATAATTATCTCCGAGTACTTGACGCTCTTTCTTATTTTGTTTCACAGTTCCGGACTAAAGAGTTTTCCTAAAAGAGGTAATACATGATTAAAAGTATATTCACAGGAAGAAACGCAAGCGCACGCATATTCTTAGACATATTTTTTTTAGCTGAATTTCTTACACGATTCATCTTCTCTTTTTTTTCTCTAACGTAGAAAGAAAAGAAGTTCGCTAAAAAGATCTCTCTTATCTCATACAATACTTATATTTTTTCCTCCGTTTCTCATTTTGACTCTTGATTCTTCTTATTATCTCCTCGAGGTTTCTGTTTTTGTTTTTAACTCAAAATTAGCTGTGTCGTTGAAATCCGCGATGGTCCATAACGATATCGGTGAACAGTATCGGTATCGTTCCCATGCCAATCGACGTGGCGATGTGTCCTATAAGTAATCCTATGGATCCCCCTATCATACAGATTCCGCGTACCGGTTCGTACAACGGTCTCATCGAGTGCGGCGGGCCCGCTACTCGCGCGGTCGTCGCAGTTGAGGAAAGGACCTCGCTCGTTTCGCTTGCGTTGCCCGAAGAGCATTGTATTGCAAGGTCGAACTTCGTTGCATCTCTCATCTCGCTCACCTAGAGTTCATCTACACGCATCACGACGTGTGTGATCGACGTGTATACATCACGAGGATGGCGATGGTCCAGATGCTATTTTTCCTCGGTTCGGCGTTCTTCGCGTTCGCCAAGGTTGGCGCTGCTCCGGCGAAATACGATCAACGGCAGGATGGCGAGATCAATGGGCACGGTACGCTAAAAAACCTCCTCTTCGTTGTGCTCTTCCCTGGTAGTAGCGGGAGTACCAGCACTAACGACATAAGCGACCTAGCATGGCATGCTATCCAGGCAGCGGTAAATGCTCGATCAAAAGGACAAGGAGCGATCAAATCCAGTGAGGAAGTTCGCCAAGAGGAGCCCTATTCTGCGGAAATTCAGATAAATGAGAATTATCTAGATAAAGAAAATTCAGTACAAAAAGTGGAAGGAGATACGAAAACGTTGAACGTCTTGGATCAACAACTGGCACCAATCGGTGATGAGCAAACTAAAAAAATTGATAGAATCACGAGAAATGTGAAGAATTTCGACTTTCCGAAAAGCCGCGAGGTGCCGACTCTTCCGGGATACTTCGTGAACGTGAGGAAGACGTCCAGACCTAAGACGGGAGGCAGTGGCCGAGTTCGGAGCGTGGTTGGGAACGTGATTTGGAATCCTGACGATGAACCTGGAAGGCCATCGTTAAAGAAGCAGCTACCTGGGGAAAAGGACGTCACACTATTTTCTTCGAACGCTGAGAAAAACGATGTATCTCCGCTAACCGAGGAGAAGCAGCAGGAACTCAGATTACTAGGCGACGGTGTCGAGAACTGCGGTCCAGGAAGACATCGCGATGCGTCCGGCGTCTGCCAATTCGACGAATCAGCCGATTCTCTTTAGCTTTAAGTTTCCATGGCTGTAGATCTTAAACATCAAAATATATTAGTTATCATGCGATTATTTCTCATACAATATTTTATTTTTTAGTATGAATTTTATATCAGATTTATTACATCTGCTGATAGAAAGCATTTTTTTTTGCTTATTAGTGCAAGAATCATCCCATATAACATGAGAAGAGCAACGAATTATTTAATTAATTTAGCACATAAAATGCGCTGAATGCGAGATAATTATCGTTTTAAGATATGTGCGAAGATTTACTGCATGTATTTATATTAAGCTATTTGATCAATAAAATACTTAAACGACAATAACAATGTGAACATTTAAATATAAAGGGAAAATCATAATAAAAAATTGCAATAACAAATCTAATTTTCTTTAATTCTAATTTAATTTTCATTTTCTTTTTTAAATCAATAAGTTCTTAGAGATCAGAAGTACATAAAGATCGTTGGTACCATTTTTTCGTTTGTTTAATATTTTCTACTTTTCTTATTCTTTCTTTGTCGCTGCAGTATATAAATAGCGTCTATCGGGAATAAGATTCTTACCGTCGAGAATTCTTAAAAGCCAAAATTCTGATCTTGCATTATCCAATCGGAGAGTCACATAAAGCGCTCGGTACGTCGACCCTCCGGGGAATTTCCAGAAATCGAAGGTCGTCCCAAAGACCGGCGACAGCGTTGATTCGGTTCTCAAGGCGGAAGCGTACGCGAGAGGAAAGAGCAAGGGCAAGGTTACGGTAATAAGCCGCGAGACGGGCAGATCGGGGAAACGAACTCACCACGAACGGCCACGATAGGACATTGCCCTTTACAGAGATTGGTGACTATAGATGTGCGCACATCTACGTACACGTGTATGTATACACCTGCATCGCGTGTGATAACTATTATGCTCTGTCTTTAACATCATTGCGTATCTCCCCGTCTCTTGCTCTTCCTTTTCTTTTGAATAAAACTGGTTATCGTCGCGAGGGACATCGACGCGCGATTGATACGTCGCTGATGAAGATGACCAGTTTCAGTAATTCCACCACGCCTCCATCGTTGAATATCGTTAATGCTATTAATATCGTCACGTTCCTCTCTCTGGATGGCGATTTCGCAATCCGAATATAATAAGAATAAGGAGACGTTCAAAAATCACGAGAATCATTTCCAATATCGCGCATCTCCTTTTAATTGGAGAAGAATACAATTAGCCGCAAGATAAAAAATTCTTGAATTATGAATGATTGAAAAAAAAAATGACAAGAATTTGTTATTTATCTTATAAGTAAATCTTTCGTCAATCTTATTTAAAAGTTTTGTATAATAAAAATTAGAAGTGAGAGATTCTGAAGAAACAAGGAAACATTAAGTAATTAAGTAAAAATATATCTTCTTGCTAACGTCAACTTTATGAAAGTTGGCCCGGAAAATTGCAGATAGGGAAAGTATATAGTTCAGATTTAAACATAAATGAATCTCTCTTTCAATCTTCGCATAAATTACAAAAGTTTTACAGCGTATCAACAGTGCCGTGACGATATATATATATATATGCCGTTAACAGCAGGTTGCTGTCAGTACGCCGAGGTTCTTGAACTTTTCCGGGGATCCGTTTCTAGAACCGACCGAAGAAAGGCTCAGGTTCGGATCGCCCAGGTGGGGATCGGGATCGTCTTCTAGTACGAGACATCGCCCGGTCATCATACCTCGAGTATCCTCCGTGTTGTCCAGACACGTTCCACGTTCTCCAACGTTTCGTCCATTTTCGTCTCATCTCACGATACCGATACTGGTCCCGGGCCAATCGCGTTCCCGCATCATCTCATTAAGAATCGTCAAAAAAAGTGGTCGGCCTGAGTTCACGCCCGTTGAGTAAGAAAATAACTTGTAAATTTACAATCGCAACCGAACAGGAAGCATCCTGCAGTCACCGGCTTCAATCAGAATCGTAGAAAACAATAACTTAGGAACTGGAATCAAGTAGAGAGCAACTCTCTTGACAGATTTTAGAATAGACCGAGGTCAAGTAGATAGGAACCCGATAAGTTCACGAGTTGCATTCGAACGAAAGGCAACTCGACAAATAGCCGTTCATCAATGTTATCAATCAACATGCGAGTATTCAAGACTGTACTACTCATCGCGTTCTTCGCAAGCGTTCAATGTTTACCCGTCATCGACAAGTCAACTGAGTCCGAAACTGATTCCAAGATCAAGTCTGAAATCAAAGATGAAATCATATCGGTGATACCGCAGGAGACAGCTGTAACCTTCGCCGCACCGACGTCTACGCTCTCCGATGCCATCGATTATTACGATCAACGGCAGAATGGGACCGAGAACTATCGCATCCACTTGGACGGTCTTGTATTCGTATTTGCGCCAGTCGAGGCATTGCTCCTGGCCGGCGCCACCGGCGACTCGGAACATAATTTATCAATTTCCAATCAAAAGGTATCCACTCCGCCGACGATCCAATCCATCAACGAACTAGACAAACCCATCATCGATAGCGTTCCCAACAAAACCGATTTGGCGATCTCGAAGACACTAAACAAGTAAAAATCTATTTCATATTGCTGCCTAATAATCAATTTTATTAATTATATCTTATAATGGTATTAATTATATCAATCTTATAATTGTGATTTTATTGCAGTTCGTTTTATTTTATTGCACGTGTAATTTTCATTCTTTTAATTATAAAAATAATTTAATGTATACTTTCTCGATATACTCTTCTTATGTTCCAGACCAGCTGTACGATTGGTGAATTTCTTGGCACCCTTGATACGGCGCATACGTCATGTGCGAGGCACGAGCGTGCACTAAAACGATTCCTCGATGCTTGCAATTCCACATACACAATATTCCGTCTACAGCATATATTAAGAAAACGGTATTTTCCTTTTCTTTTAATACAATGTACGCTGTATTCTGTATT
>Ga0157364_1008128_pt1 | contig 10861 bp, 1 predicted proteins | sample AttsexASBM2_FD_111476 | JGI IMG/M metagenome (GOLD analysis project Ga0157364, IMG submission 111476) | Fungus gardens microbial communities from leaf cutter ant in Ribeirão Preto, State of São Paulo, Brazil - Atta sexdens ASBM2 | ecosystem: Host-associated > Fungi > Mycelium > Unclassified ... | reverse complement strand
ACATTATTTCTTTATGGTAGTCGAAATATTACACACACACACACACACACACACACACACACACACACACACACAAATCTGTAATTAAAAATAAATATCTGATATAATTTTATTGTCACCTTTGTAGTTTCATCTTTTTATGCAATTTATTGCAGGTACAAGTTAATTGCTTTTGTAGAAGATACTCATATCCATTTATTTTATAACGTTCCTGTTCCTATCGATACGTCATTACACCTCATGCAAAAGGTAAGCAGACTGACAGCTAGATTATTGAAAACCAATGAAGTGTTAATAATTATATGACAAAGATTATGTATATAATGATTCCTACCACATTACGTAATTTATCCATTTGCATAACTAATTCATATTGTTTCAAATCCATACAAAGTTCTGTGTAATAAACATGTACATATTATTTCTAAAAAATCCTATTTCACTGTGTGAATTTTAATAAATTCTAATCATAAATTCTAGCAATAAAAAATAAGTTCCATTCTAGAATTATTCAAATAAATAATTAAGAGAGTGCATGTAGTATAAATCCACCAATTGTTCAATTTGACACATACGTATAGTGTTTTTGTTGTTTTTTAATAATAGTTTAAAATTGTTTTGCTACTGAATTATCGCGGATTAAATAAAAGAATTTTAACTTTAATTGCTCATATTAATTGCTCATAATTTAAAAATCATTGTACTGCAATTCAAAAAATAAATTCTTATAGCTGAATCTTTGCTCTATGGCCAAATTTTTTAAAAAACATAGACATTATACACATAAAGTAATCATTTTTGCTTCGACGAATAATTAATATTTTGAATCACAAACTTCTAAGAATTATTTTAGCTACGCTAAAAAAGAATTTTGCTGTTGGAGAAAGCATCCGTCTTCACAGTACATATAATTTTGACAACTCGCAGTTTCAACATCTCCTGCATGATTTACTTCGAGTGCGAAAATATTGAGTTAAAATATCTAATGCTATTTCCGACCCGCCGAACGGTATAAACATCGATGAGGTAAATATCGACCAAAATAGTATAGAATTCGTCATTCGAAGCGGATTCCGTAAATTTTCTCCAATTTGTATGATTCATCTGCGTATGATTTGTTTATTTTGAAAATCTATCTGGTGGATGCAATATTCTCGCCATTATCTGAGACATTGAGTCTGCCACGGACTGTCATCATTGTCAGAGCGTAACAGATATCTCTCGACACCGCTTGTTGTCCACATCATTTATCACAAGAGCTATTCCGACTAAATCTTGGCACGCTCGTTGTAGTAGAAAGAGTTTCATTCATAAAGTTCCGCTCAAATGTTTCCGGAAATTGTAACTAGTTGTGACATTCACCGGTGTTTACGGAAGTCTAAGAGAAAGCTGTATTTTGCAAAACTTTGCATCTCCAAAGCACTTGCAACATGGATTAAAAAAAATTAAAATATCTAAGTATATAAACTTAAATTATTGCGAAATGATTTTTTAATATACAAAGATATGAAAATTGATTATCTTGATAAATAAATAGCTTAGGTTACTTTTAGGAAAGACAATATATACATCATTCATCCTCTTTATATTATTTTGCATTCAATAGTAAAAGATAAAAAAACAGATATTATAAAAATGTTGCATAAAATGCTAAATGCATACAAACTGCTGTATCGTCTACCTGTTTGCTTCGGCTCCAAAATGATTGAATGGCTTGTTGGCAAGTCGAGGAAAGCGACCCGTAAGTTCTGCCAGATCTTTGCAGAGGTAGCAAGGATGGAAAGGATGCATTTCGCCAGTTATTTAACAGATTCGTTCTTTCGTTCGAATACGCCATAGAATGGAGATCGGTATCAAATTCACTTAATCGCGTATAATTATGAATAATGAGAAATATTCACGAGCGTTGCAGAGCAACGAACTAGTATTTTTTACATGAGCTGCATCCTGTTTATGCACGATGAATTCATCCCCCAATTAGCTGCGCTTTTGTTCCTTCACTAATTTTAATCGCTTCTTTTGCATGCAGTACACGGTCATATTCTTGTCCAATCGCAAGTGTTAAAAAGCAGCTGAAGAGAATGGACTAATTTTTCTAATTAGAGGCACATGTGACGTGTGAATATGAAACGTTTCAAATCATCTCGATTCAACACTTGAATATAAAATGATCATTTTGTCTATAAGATACCGTTTCGTCACACAAGTTGGCCTATCTGACTTGTTTATGCGATCCTTTTTCTCTCGGCAAATAGAAGCGACTCGAATCAGGTATGAGCTAAAAACGTTCAATGTGTGTCATCCTCGTTTATCCACGCTAGTACATTTCGCTGGCTAAATTTCCAGAGTATTATGTGCACAGAGACACGTCACACTGAAATCCAATCCATCGAGGGCAACATCAGCGTGTTATTAGACGCACTGTGTCGCAACGAAATGAAAAACTATATCGGCTTGCAAGAACATACATCGGAACGTCATGACATGCAGCACGAGATAATTCCTCTGTAAGATGTTGTATTATCCTTAGAATTAATTATTGTCTATAAGTGCGAGTCCATTTGCACAAAAAAACATGTAAAATAGAAATATCTGAACGGAAATATTTGGATTAAGTCGCTTAGTTTTTAAGGACCGCATATTTCTATCGAATTCGTCGTCACGCGTTGTGAACACATTTCTGTTCTGCATTCTATAGCTGATATGGAATTCGGTGGTGATATAACTTCCAATCGTGGTATCCGCGTAGCGTCCTCGGGAAGACTCGTCAGCAGACTCGCGAATCATCCAAAAGTCTCGGAAGACTTCATTTGCGTCGCAGATAAGAATTCATCTTGTTTCTACGTGTCTACGTCAATCTTTCTCGCTCACTGCCGCATCCTATCTGCGGAGAATACTCTTCGCGAGGGTCACGGGGGATAAACTGTGGAAGAGCTTTCTCGTTACCCTCTCACACGCAGGGATTTCTCTCGACACGGATGGATCATTGCATGACGCGAACACAATTATCACTTGCGTATATGGATCGCTCGGAAATCTCGAATAACAAACGGGAGCAATTGAGGAAGTAATCATAGCAATCGAAAAATATTTCGGTTGATGACAGCAAGAAGTTTTGCAATTTCGCGTTAAATTAACACAAAATAAAAGATAAAACACACCGCGAGCGATGAACCACTGCCGAGAAAGATATGGGATTCAAGGCGAACGTATGTACAACCGATTATCAATATCTCGAAGCCGCGATAAGACGCGGCCATTTTTCGAGATATATTTTATCTTCAGATAGACGATGACTATAATATAGGAGATTAATCGAAACGTAAAATTACGTTAACGGTCTAGAAAGGGCATAAATCTTGGATAAACGTTAATAAGAACGTACGTTTAAAAGAAAAAGTGGAGGAATAAAGTTTGAACGATTTTTTTCTTAAAAATTTTTAAAATATTTCGATAATTTTCAAAGAATTGTATATTTATACTAATTCTTAAGAAGCAATAAATTGCTAATTTCTGTTCTACATTAAAATATTGTGATTATATCTAATAATTTAAAAAAAAATAAAATAAAACGTAATTTTTAAGATTAAAAAAATGTTTTATACGCATTGCCAGCAATAACGATAGTTTCAAATTACGTGATCTATTGAAATGACAAGACAAAGATAGACTCGCATCTTGTAATAACTCCTACCTTGTAATAATTATCGAATACTAATATTGTAGCCAAAAATATTCTTGGCAAGGTATCATCAGTAACGGAACGTGAGTGCTTCGTGATTCATAGTGCCACAATAATGAAATATTACAACTGATTTCACGCACTATTTGCAATCGAATGACAGGTTTATTGGCCTGTGAGATCACAAGCGAAACTTCTAGTCGATCAACTATTCTTCTTATCAAGCATCTCGTGATGCCGAAGACTGCCAACGAATGGCGCTCAAAATCGCCAAACGGCGATTCATTCTTTAGCCTCCGATATTCGTCGAACTACGTATACTATTAGATATCAAAGGAGCAAGTAGTTCAACTCTTTAAGTTAAAAAAATTTTTTATCTCATAAAGTTATTCATAATTTTAAAAATTTAAATATTTTATTTTTTTAACTTCCATGTGTACCCAAATCAATCTATTTCTGTAGTTAGTTTCAAAGTAAACACGTTTATATTAACATATATACTACTTGTACTAAATTCGAATTAAATTTAATACATTTTTTTAAGTTAAATTGTTTTATTCTATTTTAAATTAACAATTAAATAGGAGCAACCTAAAATAAATGATTAAAAATAATTCAAACTTGAGTATAATTTGAATTGTAAATTTTAAACAGCGTTTTTGACAAAACTTACGAAAATGAGTGAATGAATAATAATTATCATGACTCATAACATAAATACATAAATAAAATTTTCTAATCATTTAAAATTTTCTATTATATTAGTTGATTAATAGCATTAACTTTTATTAATTACGTTCTTTAAGATACATAGTTGTGTAATAAATATTTAAAATTTGTGTGTGTGAAATAACAGAAAAAGAGAAATTGGCGGTGAATATTATAAGATAGTAATTTACAAGCATTTTGTTTTTTTTACATACTTTTTTCTCATTTCAAAAGAAAATTGAAAATTAAACGAAGGAAAAATTTTCCTTTAAACAAAAAATAAAATTTAATTTAAAAAGTCTACAGAAATTAAAAGAATACTTTGAAATAAATACTATGTAACTTCAAAGAAGTCATAATTTTAGATTATTACAGAGAATCATTAATTCTAAAAACATTATCTCTCTGTACCACACAAATGCTGAATCTACAATTAGAAAGAAAATTAAATGTCATTCATTAATAAAGTTGCCATTGTAGTGTCGTGCATTTCGCATTTATCAAAATAATAATTAGCCACAATTACACTGAAATGCGACGCAGGTGGAATATTTTGAGATGCAAGTCGCGCCACGACTAATTCTAATTAACTAGAAAATAATTTTTAATTAGAGTAAAGTCGCTCACGCAATGTTTGTCGTCTGAACCGGATATCCTGAATCAAGAACCATGGCTTATTTTGGCGACAAGCGTCTAACATCTCTGTCGGATGATTTGAGAGCTTTGGCAAGTCTTTAGTATCGTCATAAGGAATGGAGGAGACTCATTAATCAGTGTCGCACCCAAAACTCGTGGTGTGCATTGGCAATCTCGAAAATAAACCGAAAATAAACCTCCGGCTATCTAATTGTGAAAAGAAGACTGATATGCGCCATGCAAAAGGTGCATGGTCAAATGCTCAAAATATATGTGATAACGCATTATTTTCACTAATTATGTTTTTTTCTAGAAAACTTGATTCTGTATGCATAATTAATACCGAAAAAAAAAACAAGAAAATACAGCAGCAAGTGAACAAAGAGCAATTATTTTTTTCTATTTTCCAAAATTCATCTATAAGGAGTCTCTAAACACTCACATTTACGATGTAACAGTTAACGCTTATAGTTGCCTCGAAAAATATAATCCTAGGTATGCGCAAATTATGTTTTGCATACAATCGCGGCAGTCTTTGTCACGCTACTCTCTGATTTATGGTGAAAGCGCAGAGTATAACGCGGCGGTCTTGATGGAAGGATGTTATTAAGCTTTATACACAATGAAAAGTGCAAACAAGAACAGAGAATAACAGATGAATAATCAATTGATGCATGCACGGAAAAAAAGTTTTGCAGAAATATTTAAAAAATTTAGGTAGACATAGATCTGAAAATTTTGTTGAACAACAACAATAATTTTATAGGATGCAGCTCAAATTGGTCGCTAAAAAATTATCGAAACTTTTTGCAGCATTGCTCATCATACTAATAATTATTTTGACGATTCAACAAGATTATTTCCATCTATATTAATAATTTTTATTAATAATTAATAATTAATCTATATTAATAATTTATATTAATATTTTAGATACTTCAGCAAAATCCTTTTTTCTATAGTTTCCAATAAGTTGAAATTTTATCGCTTGTTTTATTCTCTATTAATACACATAATTTCTCATAGATTAAAATCTTATCATATTATTGTATTATTCTCCTGTTCCTGTTGCCTGCGTTTTTTGTTGTGAATAAGACTTTAGGCGAGAGAACCGTATATTTCGCACTGCTGAAAATGCGTTGCCAAAACTAAAGAATTCTACGTGATTTTACGCGAATATAATATGAATGACATAGCTTGACCCATTCAGCGATAGAAAATAGAGAACGAGTCGGAAAATGTGCGAAATAATACATGACGCGTTCTGTTGATGAAAGACATACGGTCAAACTATGTCTTTGTAATTTACCTATGTAATTTACCTCGGTACGTAACAACAATAATTTTAGCAAATGTGCGAGAACACGCGATAATTGAATTCTTCGAAGTAAAAAAGTCGCTCGTTTGTTTCTTTAAACTTCTGGCATACACTTAAGTTCCTGTTATATTACGGAGATTATATTATCAATAAGATTTGCACGTACGAAAGAGTTTATCACCTGTTGTATCTACGTAGAAAGAACGATTTTGTTGAAACATTTAAAAATTTAGTTAGATACAGATCTGAATTTTATTGAACATCAAAATAATTATGTAAGAACATTCAAATTGGTTGCTAGAATGTTGAAACTTTTTGCAGCATTATCGTAATATTATTCTATAACATTATTCTCTATACTATAATATCGTAATATTTGAACTGAATTATTTTGATAATCCTACAAATTATTTTCAGATTTGTATTTAAGTTAAATTTTTAAATATTTCAGCAAAATCGTTCTTTCCATGTACACGTTTAATAGAAGAAAATATTTTAAGTTACATTTCAATCAGAAAATTTTCTGATTAAAATAAATAAATGATATGATCAGAAGATTCTGATCATATCAATCAGAATTCTGATTATTTCAACTAAAATTATAATATAATTCTATTATAATATAATTATATTATAATTTTAATTTATCTATTTTCGATCAGAATTTCAATTAACGCAAGATGCTTTTTCCAATGTATGTTCACAGAAGTTACTGCAGTACTTCGTATATCTTTACATTAGACATCTAACATATTTTAGAAATAAATGTACAATTATACCAAATTTTTTAAATGAGGGATATAGTTCTCATTACGTGACAACAGTCTCTAATGAGATATTTATGAGAAACGAGCATAATAATAGTGTGATATTTCTCCAAGCAAAGTTACCTCATGGAACCGATGCTCCAGACGATGTACGATGTTTTGAGGCCGTCCTTTCAATAGAGAAAATTGATTTCTGCGACATTCTCCTGTCCCAGTAACGTGTTTGTAGGTCTTGTCACTAAGCACTCTGCTCTTCGTTCGCAAATGCGACATTTCGAAGACAATAGTTTCTCGACAAACGATTCGGATCGTTTAAATAAAAAGATTTATTTATCACTTATCGTCTCGGAATCGAATATATTATTTTAAATTTTTACACTTTTTATTCGCGCTGCAAATAAATCTTGATTTTGAAATTTTCGATAACGAAAAGAGGAAGGGATTCCCATGATTACATATTTGTAACGTGACACCATTTCAGATTTGACACACTTCAAATAATAACGTTGCACCAGACGCGTTCATCTGAGTTAGGCCATAATTGCTTGATTAATAGCACGTTCGATGAAGCGAAATTTAGTGTAAAATGCGTCGCGACTATGCCGTGCCAAGTGCGGTCTTGGAAGATCTGTGAACTCGCAAGAACGCAGGACTAATCATTCGCTGCATTCGTTTCCTTAATTCTCTTCTCAGTAATCTCAAGGCTACAAGGATATCTCGAAGTGTGGTACGTGATATCGTTCTTTGTGTATGTGTCATAACTGTCGTTTATGGAAAATTACACACATGCGGAAAAAACGATTTTTTGCTGAAGTATCTAAAAATTTAGCGAGATAATTTTATTAGAATATCAAAATTTTTTGCAACATTGCTTTTTATATTTGAACGTCCTACATATTATTTTGATGAATCAACAAAATTATAATTTCAGATCCGTATTTAGTTTAAATACTTTAGCAAAATCATTCTTTTCGTCCGCAAATATCAATCGCGTAAAGCTATAATTGGTAAAAATTTAAAAAGTAAGGAAGGTACGCATCCTTGAGGCTTGCTATGATGACGGTAATCGGAATCATAATGTTAACAGACCATTAATTATCCTGCATATCCCTATTATTTTTAAATCAATTAATTAAAAAGATTTATTTCCCTTGTCCTTATTTTATCAATAATTTTTATTCTATTATTGTACCATTGAGACGATCAAATAGATATTTCACTTTGTGTGATGATAGATCAATAAGTCTAGAACATAAGCTCGGAATTTATCTAGATATTCTTGTGTGAAGTGTTTGATAATAAAATTTATATTACGTTAGATTAGATGCGTATATCTGTCATCAATTACACCGAGTCCTTCGGAAGAGTCGGAACATACTACATTCTCGTATTTGCGCATTATTGTCAATTGCATTCTTGCAAAGATAATCACCGATTGTCACCATGGAGAGCAATAAAGCAGAGTATTACTTTTTACAATTTCCTGTTGTAAAACGAGCAAATAGAATTTTCTCAATATAACTTTTGATATTTTACGCAGCACACTTTATCTGAGGAATAAGATCCTGAAACATTTTTAGAACATAAAAATGTCTTCTGGATGTGTTTAGGATCTCCCTTAAAAATCTGTGCTAAGAATGATAACGACCACTTCAATTATAATAAATATTCCAAATATACATACATAAAAAATGAGAAAATATCAATCAACGATTTTTGCAAATAATCAGTAACTCGGATACGATTTCAATAATTCACGACGCAGTACTGAAGTAAAGACGCAATTAAGCGGATGACTCTAAAGTAAAATTATCCGATCAGAGTAATTAGGCCAATCGACGTAATGATCGATTGCACGGAAGGATCGATGTGATCAGCTGATTCACGCACTATGGAGTTCGCGCTTTCACTAACTGCACCACCGAAGAAAAATGAAGGTAAATGTGGTTTGTAAGCGTGTTTGCCAATGCTTTTGCACGCGCGGTTTATCTTCTCTTTGATGGTTATTTATCATCGCAGCTCGACACATATCGCTCCTTTTTAAGTATTTGATAAGCAGTCAAGTTTCTGCATCTGACAATGTGCAAAATATTTTTTTGGCCAATTAATAATAAGATTTAGATTATATTATTCATTTTATTATGATGTTTTTAAAAATGTTTTTAGTATTTTATTTTATTATATTATTGTTTTTGAAATGATAATAAATTAAAATAAATTTAAAAATGAAAATCTTAAATTCTAATATACATTTTTTATTATTTCAATTATTTAAGGAATTTATGTATTATATAATATATAAATATTTGTATATAAACTGTGAAATATTTATGTTAAATATAAGATAGCATTGACTTGCTAAATTCTTTAAAAATGCAGAAACTAAACGATAGTAGAGCGCATACGGAATGAGGTTCATTATATAGATGTCTTTTCATAGCAATGTCGCATTGATTTTATTGAAAAAATTGACAGGTTATTTCATCGAAAATGTTGAAACATTTCTGTTGGTATGCGTGCCGCGAATTATTTTCGCGCTACGCAATCGAGTGTTTTACGAGAAATAAATTAGGCAAATTTAGGCCACACGTCACGAATATATAAGACGGAAAAACGATCGAACAGTAAGAAGTTCGAAGCACAAATATTAAAACTTACACCGCCGACTTGCAAATAATGTCCTTGTTATAGCGCTAAATGACTAAATGCGCCACGTATTCGTTAACAGTCTATGTAACTGTTCTGCATTGTCTATATTTCTTTATCATAGTAATTGCCTTAAAATTTTTTATTTCTCACTTTTTTATTTCTTACTTACAATTACCTATTTCCTTCTGTAAAGATACCAAAAGATCAATTTTATGAAATATGATTTAGCTTTGAAATCTCTACCCAGAAACATTTCATGATTAGATCTAATAATATAAAAAATAAAACTGAGAGTTATTAAAATTATGAAAATTATGAAAAATTATAATTTCAAGACTTATCATCTCACTAGAGATTAGAAACGCTTTGAGCAATTTTCGCAAATAAAGAAATCTATCTTTGCTATCTCTGAAAGAAACGTTAATTAGAGATTATACATCTAGAGTGATATATTTACAAAGACAATAGCGAGAAATCTTCCAATCATTTTATTGTAACGGCAAATATGGCAAAATTTACCTCTTGTCTAGAAATCACAAAAACGATCGTAAGAACTCCTGCCGTCAATTTAGTTTAAGGGCGCACTAGAACAATCATCATGAACCACAGCAAAGTAGATCGAGGCCAAGGATCGAAGGCTTGGGCTTTTAATCATTCGTTAAACGAAGCAATATACATCATCGTCGTTAATCACGATCGTCACGATTCCTGACATCACGCAATTTGCAAAAACGTCAGAAATTGTAGAATCGAAGAGCATATCGTTAACGAGAATCTTTTCGTAGATGATTATTCATATATTTTACCTGATCACTGGAAATTTTCTTGACTCGAAGGATTTTGCATTAATGACACGTTTTATCGCATCTAAACATAGAACCTTTCATACTATGTGTCTTTCTGTAAATTATAATTTCATTAACGAAAGGAATACCATATATTCATTAGTGAAAGAAACACTATTACATTTCTTTTAGAAAGAAATTCACACAGTTGTCATAAAAGACATCACAAATACGATATTTAAATATCTAATTTATTTAATTTATTTATTTATCAATTTTTGTAGATTTTTATTCATTATTTTTCAAATCTTTAATT
>Ga0157364_1008126_pt1 | contig 10863 bp, 5 predicted proteins | sample AttsexASBM2_FD_111476 | JGI IMG/M metagenome (GOLD analysis project Ga0157364, IMG submission 111476) | Fungus gardens microbial communities from leaf cutter ant in Ribeirão Preto, State of São Paulo, Brazil - Atta sexdens ASBM2 | ecosystem: Host-associated > Fungi > Mycelium > Unclassified ... | reverse complement strand
TATCTCTAGTATAGAATCTAAGTCATCAAAAATGTACTCTTTATCTCTCTTTATCCCCCACAGAGTAGTCTGAGTTAGACAAGTTTATTATAGAGAACCTTTGTACTAGCCAAATTTATAACATGTTTACCTTGTAGTGTACATATGATATACTTGTGGTTGATGTATGAGCATTAGGGTAGTGCTACTTATCATTAGCATGGACTATGTACTATTATCATAAGTAGGATAGCAATAAATTGAGGACTCCTTGTCAAGTTCTCTCATAATTTCCACAAGACTTTTACCTTATAAGATTACTTAGTATGCTATTGACTGTCTTGGTTAGTGATTACCACAACAGAGAGAGGACCAGTAGTGGTTAACATGAGGCTAATAATAGAATAGAGGATTTGTGTCTAGAAATAGAGATAACCAAAGAACTTCATGAAGATTAAGGGTTAAAAGAGGTTACAAAGATTATATACTGGGTTATGTTATGACTTAGGCTTAGAGTTAAGCAAAAGACACACTCTTGTTATTGAGTAATACAAGAGAACTCAATAAAGTTCCTAAGTACAAGACATCTACCTTATATACAAACTACTGATGGTCTATGCTATACTCTTTTAGCCCTACCCTAATGACTATATGTTCATCTTGAGGTCAATATGTGTTAACTATGCTATATGACATCATTGTTTCTAAAACCTTCTACATTGTTTCATTGTGTCATGTGAGAATGTGACTTATGTGACCATGCCTGTAACCTGTGACATTACATTTTGTCTTCTTTGTCTATGTCCAAATAAAGAAAAAGAAACTCAAAATAAAATAAAGAAATATAAAAGAAAAGAAAAATAAAATAAAACTAAGTCTATCATTCACAACTCTGACAGGCTGACTAAAACATCTTATTTGCTTAGCAAGCTTGATCTATTCAGTAGGTAATATCAAATTATGCAGAAAGATCTATATCCTCTAGTCTTTTTGCTAGCAGAGTTGTAATTTGGTTTTAGATAGCTATCTAAAGCCTGTAGCAGAACTTGATAACTATGATATATAGATCTGTGTAGTCAGCTTCTGATATAAGAGCTTGGGCTCAAGACTCATCTGAGTGGTCTTCCACTGTACAGCTTCTCTAGTAATATGTGGTTACCTCAAGCTTGTTAATGGTATCTGTAGTGGCATTTGTAGGAAAGAAATATTCTTAGAAGAGCTATTCAAACTTGGGCCAGATAGTGATAGAAAAGGTATTAGTAGTTGTTTCTTTACAGAAGATCCTCTCTGTTTATTCTAAAAAAGAATAAGGTCTAGAGAATTTTGTCTTATCACAAGTGAATTGCTTAGTAAACAGGCAGATGTATAGAAAACAGGAGCTTAGAAAGACTCTTCTAGTCTGTCAATTACTGCTGATTTCAGCAGAGATGATACATGGGATTGAGATCAACAAGGAGAGTTTCTAAGTATAGAAGTGTTAGTGGAGAAAGAAGGTCTTGAAGGTGATGATAGATAGAGTATACCTGTAGATATAGGAGTAGAGTTTAATACTAAGGTGTACATATCTCAGAGTTGATTCATAAAACTGGTAAAGATGTTATTTATGTTTATGTTATGTTCCAAGGCTCACTAGTACTTGGCTACTTCTCTTAGATAATACTGTAAAAGCTCTAAGACTTTATTAATGTTAACAAGGATTATAGAGTAGTCATTAGGAGCAGACATTAGTTAGAAGATAAGAGATGGTGAGAATGGTCAAGACATAAGGATAAAGAGTCCTAAGTCCTAAACTGCCAGACCAATTGATGTGTTGAGGTCCTGGAGAAGGGAAATTCAATTCTGCTGTTATAGCAACTAAACAAAGTTTACAGTGTTATAGCAAAGTTTGCATCTTCAGAAGAATCCTAAAAAGATAGAATAGGGTCTTCTAAAAATGATAACTATTATATATACTCACCATTTTGCTAATATCTTATTTGTACATATCTATAACCTTCCAACCTCATCTATTTTATCTGTTAAACTCTACCTATTCATGATACATCTTATTTCAGTCATCCATCTCATAATCATGGATAATGCTTATTTCCTTATCTACACTTCTCAAACTCTTCCAGTATGGATCAACTCTCTCTATTTCCCCTTGAATATTCTTGCTGGTCTCTACCAAACTCTATGAACTCTATTTCTAACATCTAAGGATCATTAGTAAACTAGAGTAACTTACTTAATAGTCTCCATTCCAGATAACTACTCTAAGTAGCATACCTAGTATATAATCCAGTAGTTTATACTGTATTGGCTTATTCTGAAAATTAACTAAAACTGACACTCATTTCCAATGTTGGCAATAATACACTTTGCCACCTGCTAAGCTCCTCAAATTCTATTCCAAAATATATAACCAGTATAGCTAGTAGAAGTGCAGCATATAAGCTAAAGCCAAAAATCATTCTGACCTATCTTTTGCATTCTTAGATAACATATTAAATAACTTATTTAAACTTCCAAGATGCCTTACAGAATATTAGATAACAAGGTATGAACAATATTTAAGAGTTTGATATATCATCAAATAATTTTATTTCAGAAATTTTATTATTATCTACCTATTTTTCTTCTAATAAAAGTATGGTTTAGAACTTTTATGTTATCCCACTTGATTTTTCCTACTTTTTAATTTTTAGATATAATTGGCTCATCTGATATAATCTATTAATTGACTGGGTATCTAAATCTATTTATTTCTATCTATCTTTATAGAAAAATCTTATTTTTATTTGTACTACAGCCAATATCTCATTAGAACTTGAGCTGTCTTTCAATATTCCACTATCTTTACAAACCCTAAGTGTATTTATACTCACTAATTCTGGGACTTCTAAGTCCACTTCTAATACTTTCAGATTTCATATTACTATAATTGGTGCTCTGGCTTTTATCTAAGCATTGTGTCTATCAGACTTAACAAATTTCCAGTTGTCTCTCTATTCAATATCTGTAGTAAGGTCTACACAAATGTCAGATAATACAACAGATCTATCTGCTACTTTATCTGAGTATTATGAATTTGTGAGTATATACACAGATCAAATTTCTTACTTCCTATCATTCTTATAATTTCTAGATCAATCTTGAAGAAGGTGCTTAACTGCTAGTTGGCACTATCTATAGTTTGTTCTCTACTAAAATTAAGGCCCTTAAGAAATTTATTAATAAGAATCTCAATATAAAATCTATCCAGCCCACACTTTCTCTCTATAGAACATTTGTATATCTTGTTAAAAAAAAAATACTCTACTTATACATTGATTTCTATATTCTCAACTGTATTACCAAAAAGAATTGATATCCACTTTTCCTCTTCTTGCAAATTTTATATTTATACCTAGATAAATCTCCATTATGTCTATCACTTAGTCTATATTACTAAAGGTAACAAATGGAAAACTACATTCCATACCCACTATAAATCATTTGAATAGTCTTTTATATCTTTTAGTCTCATCAATACTTCTGTTGTCTTCTAGTACTTTATGACATGGCTAACCTATATATTTACAAAACAAGTGATATTAGAGACCTTGAAACCTAAGGGAGCAATTGTGACTATCTTTGTTATGAAAATATCTCATGTTGTAAATCACAGATGAGAACAGAAGTTACATGAGAATAGTGAAAGAAGCAAGAAGAGGTATTTGGAGGTCTATAAGGGATTATTCAGTTACACAATCAGTAATAATATTATTTCCTTTCTTTTGTTATACTAAATATATCAAAGAGGTCTTCTACCATCTATATATCATGATGTGCTTAGACTTATATATTTTATTTTGATTTGATTTTCCTTTTTCTTTTTTTTAAATTTCTTTAATAATAAAGGGATGTGTGTTACATGTCATTATATCATAAGACCTAGAATATAATAGAAAGAACTAGAAGAAATGATGTCAAGGTATATATCTATAGTATGTTTACCTTATGATATACATATAGTATACTTATTACTGGCCCATGAACATTAGGGTAGGGTTATTTATTGTAAGCATAAACTATATACTATTAGTATAAATAGAGTAGTAATACATTGGAAACTCCTTGTCAAGTTCCCTTAAGATCTCTACAAGACTCTTGTAATATAAGACTACTTAGTATATTATTGACCATCTTGGTTAGTAGTTGTTATAACACTACAGAAGGCTGCACTTTATGCAAAAGCTGAGGAATGTGAATTTATTCTGAGTTAGTGGAATATCTCAGTATATTCTTTCTTCTTCTAGACTTACTATAACTGACAACAAAATAAAAATTATTTAAGACTAGCTAGAATTGAGAAAAGTCAAAGATATCAGATTTTATCTAGAAGAAAATTCCTTGGGATTTCAACAATCTTTACTATGAAGCTTTCAACACTCTAAAGAAAGTATTTACTTCTGCCCCTATTCTCATACACTAGATTCCTGATGCTCAACTTATTATAGAAACAAATGCATTTAATTGTACTCTTGCTGCTACTCTGTTTGTTATAACCCCAGATAACAAAGTTCATCTAGTAGCCTTTTATTTCCAAACTATCAATCCTAGTGAGCTCAATTATAATACTTATGCTAAGAAACTCCTCACTATTTTTGAAGCATTCTAGATCTAATAATACTATCTAGAAGGTTCTGCTCTTTTTATCAATGTTATTATAGACCTTTCCACTTACATGGAATACATTTCTCTGGCATCTGACTATAAGAACCTTAAATATTTTTTAACTACCAAAGTCATAATTTGCTGACAAGCATGATAGTCTGAAATTTTTTCCTAGTTCAACCTTGTTATTCAATTTTGCCCTGGTCAATTCAAAACCAAACCTGATCCTCTTACTAGATAATAAGATGTTTATCCTAGAAAAAAGAATACTAGCTATGGATTATATACTAAGTTCAATCCTGAATACAGCCTGTTTTCTATGATAATTTTATCTAGTCCAGCATCCATTAATAGCCCATCTCCTACAGTAGTATTATACTCTTTTCAAACCCTATAGATACTTAGTCTTTTATAGTGGAGTTTTCCTATCTTAACTCCTGTTGGTGTTTTGTCACTGAAACTTCCACTTGGAGCTGTACTTTGATAATCATTGACAACAACAGTTAAACTTTAACTCCAGTATTCTTTGGTAATACACTACTTATCAGAACTCACTTTTCTTAGACTTCACTCCACTAACAAAGTTACAACACTATAGAAGATAAACAGTACAGTATATAAGCTTTAGCTAAGGTCATTCAGAGATGTCTATAATACTGTGCTCTTTATATATGTTTTTATACTTGTTATAAACTCTGAGCCAACTTTATAAACTTTCACTCTTTGATGTGAACTATACCTGATTCTATGCTTCTGTTAACTCTCATAACTTCTGTCTAGTATTTACTTATGAACAACTAGCAGCATCTCTTAGAGTATCCATTCTTATTACTCTCTCTATTTATCTAACCACTATTCTTAATTTTGACATTTTACACCTTGACATCTAATATGCACTTGAAAAAGACACTTCTACTACAGAATATCTCACTCACCATAAAGGCTATTGATTAACTGACTCTTCTAGTTTCTTTTTTCTCAATGACAGTATTTATATACTATCTACCAACAACCTCCACACCTGAATCCTAGGATTCTAATATTATTATAACTATATCCTTACTGGTTACTTTGGACAAAACAGAATACTAAAACTTGTTTGCTACAGATATACTTGGCCCAACATTCACTCAGATGTATAAGAATTCTATAAATCCTGTATTATCTATATATAATTGAAGCTCCAACATTACAAAATCCTACAGATTACTCTTTTCTTTTAATATATATCAACAATTTATTACACAGAGTGTGAGAGCAGACCATAGTAGCTATGTTATAACTATATACAAAAGGGACAGACTAACCTGGTGATATAAACAAAGAGAGAAAAAGACAAAGAAAAGAAAGAAAAGAAGAACAAATCAAGACTATGCTAAAAAAAAAACTAGTTATGATATCTACTTGTAGCTGATAAAGAGATATTGTCAGTAAAAGTGAATACACTTGGATTGGCAACTAAGAACATGACAAAATAGCCTAGCAAGTCTCTTCTTGGATTCCAGTATCTGTTAAACCTATCACATTCATAAAGTATGTAATATCTTGATTCAATAAGATATGATCTGTATGGACACTTAAATTCCTTCCTAGAGAAGAATCTAAGTCTATACTTACCAATTGGAGCATAATTGGTTATTGCTCATGAAGCACGTACATACAATGAGTTTGATTAACTGAAGACTTTGAGCCAAGACCCTCCTTTAGCATAGGATAGTTCAATGATGTTGTTATCATCATCAAGTAGATCAAGGAATTGCTTTCCTTTGAGATCTGAAGCTTGGAATGTTATCTTCCAAACATTTAGGATGTTGTTGCTTTCACTCTTCTTGCTGAAGTCTCATGAAGTTTTGCTGGGAAAGAGTGGAATAGGATTGAAGGCCTTAGTTTCTTTGTTGACTGCTTTGTGGAGAAACCAGTTGAGATGACTGGGATATTCCCAGAATTCGATAGAGTTGTTCTGGTGTTGAAGGAAGAACTTTTGAAGCTCAGTGAGTATGACCACTAAATAGACTTAAAAGAGGTGCAAAGATGGGTTAAAGATTCTTTTGGCCACATGAATGGAATTGGTGACAATAATGATTTTGGAAATGTTATTATAATTTGAGGCTTGGTTGATACCACATCTAATGGCAAAAAGTTCAGCTTTAGTGCTGGTGATATGAACTGCATGGTGGACAGTCTTGGTAATAGGTCTATCATAAGTATACATGTGCAATATAGATGTAGCAATATTGTTCTTGATGCTAATATCTGTAACTACAATAGCGGTAGAAGGGGAACTTGATGACTTAATAACTATGTTGTCAAGTTGATGAGCGCAAGATTTATTATCTTTCTGCTTGTTATATAAGTTAAATATGAAATGATTTGAGAAATTGTCAATAATTCTACAACCAGGAGAAAGTTCAGAATGAAGAGGGGTAAAAGAAGAGAAATTTTTGTTAAACCTGTTGACTGTGTCTACTAAGTGGCTTTTAATAAGGGATTGCTAATGACTAGTGAGGGAATTGAGCAAGGCTGGGTGATGCAACATAGATGCATTATGGGATGAATCTATAAGAGATCAGATAAGGTGATTAGGGGGGAGTAAATGTGCTTGAAGTTGTAATCTTCTACTAAGTTTTTAAAGATAAAGCTTGATGGGTATGAGTTCCACAATGGCTTTGATACCAAATGATGGGAAGGTTTTGAAAGCCCCTAAGATCTATATTGTGGCTCTTCTTTGCATTTTCCTTAATATCTTCAAGTGATATAACATGGGGGCATGGTTGTAGAACTAAAGTTGGAATCTATATAGTGCAATGGGGAGAATATATGTTTTATATAGAAGATACTTCTGGACCAGATTGATGTCTCAGTTTGAATTGCTGAGAATCTTCATACATTTAACTGTAAATATTGCTTTGTTGGAGTAGAAGTCAACATGTTGATGAAATGATAATTTTCTATCAAATATAAAGCTCAAGTACTTCTACACATTCTTGGGTCATAGGATGGTGCCTCCTATAGGTGTGAGGTTGAGAAGAGGGGGTTAAAGTCACCATGATATTTGTTAAAATGAAAAACATCAGTCTTAGAATGTTCTACTATAAGACCAAATTTTTCAAGCAATTTTGTCATGACATTGTAACTACAGAAAAGGTGGCAGTTAGAGGTATGGAGTGATTTGCTCTGAGAAATAAAGAGTCCATCATTAACAAAAGAGATGATAGAGATAGGAATATTTAGATTTTTTAAGCATTTTTCAAGAATACAGAAAAACAGAGAGAGGTAGAGAGCAGATAATATAGGAGAGAGTGCAGAACCTTGGCCTACTCTAACATTAACATTAAATATAGGAGAAGTGAAATTGTTCCAGAAATAGTTCATCTTTCTGTCTATAAAATAATTGGCAAAAAAGGAAATGATATGGTTGTTGAACCCCACTTTCTTTAGGATAAGAGAGAGAAGTCAATGATTCAGTGATGGGAAGAGCTGAGCAATATTAGATACAAGCATACTTGTTGAAAATTTTTTAACCCAACCAAAACAAATCATATGCATAAGAGCAACACCTACATCTGTTATAGATTTGGATTTCAGATCTCTTAGTTGACTTGGGTAAATGAAATCATTCGTAGCAGTTAGAAATTGAAGTCTCTCACCAATAAATTTCTTAATTAGCTTGCCCATCATATTGAGTAAGACAATTGGCCTAAACAACTTAGAGGAGTCATATGAAGCCTTGTTAGGCTTAGGTATAATGACTATCATAGATCTTTCAAAATGAGAAGGCCAGAACCCTAAATCAATACATGTATTAGCAATACTGATGATGATGCCTAAGCAATTGTTGTCTTTGAGGATGATTTTAAGGTGGCTCCACAATAACTTATCTGGTCCTAGTTTGGAGGAGTTGTTGCAGTTAGCGATGGCACTCTTGAACTCTTCTTTGGAAAATAGGGCCTATGAGAAAAGAGGCTTGTCAGTGACCTCTTCAAGGATATTGATGTCCACTTGACAATGGAGAGCAGTATTGAAGGTCAAATGAAGTACATTCCATAAATTGTCAATAGTTAAGCATGGTTGATCATTATATTTGATGGTCTCAATAGCTGGTAACTTGTATTTGTTGACCCAGCTCATGAGTTTCCAAGGTCATCGTTTTTTATTGGTGATTTCTTGGATTTTGAGATCGAAAAAGGATCACTTGAAGGATTTGAACATTTTCTTAAAGATCTTCCAGTCTTTGAGAGTTCTTATCAACCTATAATTCCTCAGAGATTAATTACAATCCTTGTTCCACCAGCTCTTGAAGTGTCTAGTGATGTTGACTCATTTAGAATTCTTCCTCTATGCACTTTCAGTGTTTGAAGCAAGTGTATTGACTACATTTTCAAGCTTGTTGATGTTGGATAGGTCAGAGATGTCAAGGATGGATGAGACTTCTTTGATAAACATCACTTCCTCTTCACTGTTCTTTGGGATAGAAAACTTAGATAAGTTGATGTTTTCTTCTGCAATAGGAATAAAGACAGTTAGAGGGGTATAGTTAGAGATAAGTCGCCAATCAGGATAGATAGAGTGATTGTTGAGTTTGGATGAACCACTTTGAAGGAACATAAGGTCAATGACAGAGTTTGATTTACCAACAGTGTCTGAGTATCTAGTAGGAACTTGGTTAGTTAGAATTGACAAGTCCAAGTTAAAAGAGTCTGCTATAATAATGAGATTGTTACTAATAGAAGAGTGGTGAGGAAAAGAAGGGTTCCAAATACTATCTCAAATATTAAAGTTACCAGTCATGATTAGGAGATTTGGAATGTTTGCCTCAGAATCCTTGAGATACTTTAAGGCAGAGTGAGCAGAATCAGAATAGATGTTCATGATCCAAGAAACAATGTTATTGTTAGAGAAATAAGCTAGAAGAATGTCTCTGTGATTAATGATGTCTTTGTGAAGTGAGAAACAAAGAGACATGAGTCTGATATTAACATATATAATGACTCTAGGGGAGTCATTTACTGAGTTAAATTCTCTAGCAAAGGTGAGCTAGTTTGGGTGGTTGGAAATGCCTGCCAAAGAAATACCTTCACAGTTCTCTGAGCTAGGAATAGATCTAATGGTTGTCCAAGATGGTTCTTGAATGAAAATAATATTGAAGTCACAGTTGATTTTGAGAATTGAGTTGATAATGAAGTTATTTTTTTGGACATTTTGTGAAAAAATCTTCAGGTCTTTCAAAATCATATTTTACTGGTATTCACAGTTAAACAAATTGAGTTTCTCCTGGTTTCCCAGAGCTTAGCATATTCCTTGGTATACCACTCTTTGTTGAAGCAATGTCTCCAGAAAGAACATTCATTTGAGTCAGCCTAATGGTTGCCTTTGCAATTAATATATTTGAATGTGTGAGGGCAGGGTTCGCCCTTCTTAGTCTCTAATCTGGGGGGGTTTATTTTATCATTAGCCTTGTAACATCAGGCAAAATGATGATAATGGGTGGTAAGGTGAGGACCATTACACTTTACACATTTAGCCCTCTGAGTATAGCATATGCTAGCCATGTGGCCCTATTTCCAACAGTTCTTGCATTGAGGAACTCCCAATTTCATGTTAGCTCCGCAGACAATAGCAATATAACTTCCTACATTGAAGCATCTGTTGATGATTTTTTTGCTATTGGACCTGTTTTGAGTATTCCAAATGTTGATCTAGATTATTGCCATATCCAACTTGGGCGAGACCTTGATAACTTGAGGTCTGAATATAAGGACAATGTCGTTAAAGATGTGATTCTTCTTGAGGATTATCTTGATGTCCTCAGATGAGATATGCATGTTGGATTGTTCATTCAAGTAAGAGATTCCTACAATTTTGAGGTAGGATTTTGACTGGGGTAGTTGAGGGAGAGCTATTTGATTGTCATTGTCTTGAAGAGAACTCTTGATAATTTTTTTAACTTCTTGTAGATTAGAGGATAAGGCAACATTGTTAGTAGAGATGATAATGCTTTTTGTCAAGATCGCTGAGGATAAACTTCATTTTTATTTTTCTTCTTTTCTTTTATTTTTATTTTCTATTTTTAGAACAACTAGGATTAGGGTTGATTGGTCATGTCATCACATCAGTCACCTAATGACATAGTCACAAGACAGATCACGAGACTTGGGAGAATTTAGTAGAAGATTCGAGAACAAATGACATCATACAACATGGACTATACATGGTTGTTTAGGGTAGGGTGCACAGTAGTTAGCACAG
>Ga0157364_1008124_pt1 | contig 10864 bp, 4 predicted proteins | sample AttsexASBM2_FD_111476 | JGI IMG/M metagenome (GOLD analysis project Ga0157364, IMG submission 111476) | Fungus gardens microbial communities from leaf cutter ant in Ribeirão Preto, State of São Paulo, Brazil - Atta sexdens ASBM2 | ecosystem: Host-associated > Fungi > Mycelium > Unclassified ... | reverse complement strand
TATATATATATATATATATATAAACTATCATGACCTTAGCATTTTTGTGTTATACTTTGTTTTAAAATATTACAAAGAATCTGTCTTTAAAATTTATCGTTAGTTGTAGAACTTATATATATATATATATATACTTTTTTTATAGATTTTTTACTTGCTTTTTTTTACTTGTTATTTTTGAGCAAAAGCAATAATTGTTTTTTAAATGATAAATGCCGTCCTTCAAAAGTTAACATTCATCGTAACATTGATTACACCGCGCAACACCGTGTGGATTCCTGTAACATCGCACCAAACATTTAAACGTAATGGATGCTTGCACCGAAATTATGTTGCGCTTAAATGTTCGCCGAACACTTCGTGTTTATGCGATGGTGTAGTTATGATATTTTATTGCAAGTGTGAACATGATTTAAGAAACATTCAGAGTAGAAAATGACTTGCGAGCATGCGACTACTTCGGGTTTGAGTACGAAGTACCAAGTACGTATCTTAATATTTGTCCAAATTAATGCTCAATCGCAACGATTCTCGCGATAGTAGCCAAATTCACTGACAGAATGCGTGGAGCGAACTGTTCTAATGAGGGAATTTCTGAATCAGTCGGCGAGTATTCCAGTGATTTACGCTTGTTTCGTTAATCGCGCGTTCTATATCGCGATTCGGGGATATCATGGTTCGCCGAGCCTCAAACTAAAGCGGTAGCGTCGGCAGCCAGTTCGCCGGATGCAAAACGGGCGAAAATGCGGCGCGCATTATGCACGTGCACGTAACGTACTGTGTATGCGAGGCTATGTAACGTTTTACTTTTTAATTAGGCGCACGCGCTTCGATGGCATTTCCAACCCGCGTTCTCATTTTGCCGTCGTCGCGCCACATTTATGCAAAGTTGCATTTATCTCGTTACGTCGTACTCTTGGCAGCTTCGCGTCGACGGTAACATTGTGTAATTTCGGTCATTTGGTCTTACGGTGTTCATGATTTTTTTTTTAACTGCGCATAACAATTAATCCCGGTACTTTTTCGCCGTTTCCGTGTCTCGTATCTGTTACGATCGCATAAAAAATTCCTCCAAAGTACATACATTTTTTAGCCTATGTATTTTATTGCCCTTAAATTCTGAATCGATCCGTATGCCAAAAGATGCCGTACTCTCTAAAATCTTTTAAGTGGAATTCTAAAGGATGATAAAAAACGCGCGATATTCATAAGATTTTAGATTTAGAATCGTCTTAAGTCTCAAGGTGTCATGGACCAATCAGAGGCCAGTATTCATAATCAATTTTTATATTTGTAGCTGTCTTAAGTACAGTCTCATAAGCCAATCAGAGGGCCGCATTAGCATCTCAAGACATTACTTAAGATAGTCTTAAAATAAGAATGGACTGTGAATATACCAAAGAGTGACAATTCAACAAGTGTTGAAAAAGAGTGGCTCAATTGTCAATTTTTAAGAATGAGATTTTTTAGAATCAGATTCTACTGCAAAGATTTAAGAGAGTGATGGGACATTAATTTCAGAAGAAATGTAAGTTCAGCTTAAGGATAATTTTGAAGAGTCAAAATAGGGAGTCAAAATAGGGAGTCAATTGGTCAAATTCTCAATGTTTTCAATATTGTTCAAGCACTTAGACACAAAAAGAAAGTTAATATTTCTTTGATAATAATAGGATTTTGACTAGAATTAGTTAGAATAGTTTTCTGATTCCTCCAATCCTATTGCTTAATTAAAAAAAATAATAATAAAACTATCTCCAAAAAATTTTAGTTATTTAGTATTTTTCAAAAACGAATGCGCACATATGAAAATATGTTTAGGATAAAAGTTATTTGTCTTGAAATTCTGCATAAAAAAGTCTCCTAAATATCTTTTCTTATATCTACAAAACTAAGTCCATGCTCAACTTAATTCTTTCTGAGATTTATATCTTTTCATACAGCATCGTTTGGCGTACAATTTGATTCAAAATGAACTAAATTTGAAGCCATTTCTTTCAGCGAGTACATGTCGAGCGTGCCGTTAAGAAAATTTCGCGGGTTTTCGCGATGCGGACGATAGAACTTTTGGTCGTTTGAAAGATTTATCGTCGCTATCGGGATTCATATCGGTGCACACTGGTGCTTTCTCCTAATGAGATCTTAAATTTTATAATGCATTTCCAAAACGTACGTACCGCCGTACGTTTCTTTGCGACCGATCCATTTTGACGGACGAGATCCCGCATAATTCTTTTTCGTAAATAAACGCCATAAATAAACGTCCACATGTTAATTCAATAAATGGATGCCAGCTTGCTGCGGGCCACAATGCACGTGAAACCGCGCCGTAAGTTTCTATTTTCTACTACCCGCTGTTGTCGCGTGGTCCCGTGCACTCTTATTGTCTGGAAATGCTTGCATTTTTTGTATGATAAATTTATCGTCGCCATACGTCAGGCTCTCTCGTGTACGCGACGTGTATGGAGCCGCCAGTCTGACTAGCTCTTCCACTTATCTACTACGCCCTTTATTTCAGTCGCAAGTGACAAATAACGTCGGCATGTATATCTCCGTTTTTAATCGGGTCCGCCATAAATCCGACATAACCACGATTTTTGCCGCGGATATTATTCAGCGGAATAAAAACTAGAGCGCGTTCCCGGCAAAAATACAATTCGCTCTCTCTCGAAATTAAGGACGCTTGATAGCTAGGGATATTCTCACAGTGTATTTTCGCGTCATTATCACTAAGAATGACATTTATTCATTCTCGTCATTTTTGACTATCTTTTTCAGTGTCAAAGCCCCGCTATTGTTTCACGAATCTCTATTGTTTTATGTCTTTTACGTCCGTGTATAGCGCATTTATTCCATGTATACCGGATACCGCGAAGTTGCACGTAGTCATGGACCACTCACTTATCTACTGCGTTCTTTGTTTCAGGCAAAATTGGAAACGAAAGCACTGAAAGCGAAGAGGCCGGGATTCACGGACGAGCGGTACAACGAGACCAGTTATTACGTGGAGCATGGTTAGTATCTTCTGTCAGACGTTTTGTATTTAATCCAACCACGATCCAAGGCTGTCGCCTCTAATGCTTCGGATTAACTGGCGGATTAACGTGTAGTTTCATCGTGATCTTCGTCTTGAACTTGACAAATTGCGAGAATTGTTCGCGCGTGTCAAATTTATTCTTTCTTTAGCTCGCAGTCGAGATATTGAGTTAACGGAAGATCTTGAAATTTGATCTCGTCGAAAGATTTTGACCAATGTTTCCTAATCTGGACGTTCGCGAAAACCACGCAAAAATGCCGCAAACTACCAAATCCTTGAACGGGATTGGTTAATTTTCGACAGTGTTGATCTTACACTCAGGCGTGCGGGTTTCCCGGCCGCACGAGTCAAGTAATCGTGGATAATCCGTCGGATAAATACCGACCGGCGCAATAATCCGTCGGCCTTTTCGTTGATAGCTGGAATGAGATACTCGACTATTCTCACGGAAGCCCGAAGTGCAGGATAAAGTGAATACTGGCGCAACAGATTTTACAAAGTACCAACATATTCCTATGGCCACCATCGATTTCCAATCCTTTCATTATTTTCGAATTTTAAGGCAATTTAAATAAATATCGATTATCTCCTTCAATTTTACTTAGATTGTATAAAAATGAATTTCAAGGACGATATTTTTAGGATTTCAATTCCAATTTTCAATATTCTTAAAGACAAAGATTCTTAGAGTCTTTAAGGCTGGTATTTATAGTTGATTCTTATATTTTGTACTGTTTTTGACCTTCTAGGGACGAGTTTTGTATATGTAACATCAGAATTGCTACAAAATTGGAAATCAGGGAAATATCAGGAATATTGAAACGTCAAAGAAATTAGGGAAAATTCGAGGAATTTTGCAAAATTTTCTGTAAAATAAAAATTCTTGATTTAATATAAATATATCATACCTACGTTAGTTTAGAAATACTACACTAATTAAATGCAAGCAATGTCAGCAGCATTAATATTAGTAATTTACATTGCTGTGTTAAATTATTTTACGATTTTCAAATCAGGACGAAAATACAAGAAATTTCAAAGTGTTATTGAAAATATTAGAGAAAAATTATGAAATTTTGTCTGAAAATAAAGGAAATGTTATGGAATTTTGGGATGAAGAATTTGTGACAACCATGTACCTCTAACGTTTATTTTTAAATTAAATTCGGGAAAAATTGTGATCTGTGCAGGTTACATTTAAAGATAGAAATATATGTAGCATTGGACACTGAAATATAATACTTCTAACCGCCAGAAAAATTATATATTGATGTATATTAATAGTATAAATATTGATGTCATGATGAAAAGAAAGGTATGTTCACCGAGGACGCGTTTTCATATCGTTCTGCACATTGTATCAACTGTCTCTATATTTTTAGTAATATGATAGTTTAATTTGTCGCCACAAAATGGCGGTCGTTGAAACAAAATCTTATGTTCAGAAATGTTTGTATGAGCAGATCTTTTTTTTCATCATAATCGATAAATTTCATTTTTTCTAACAAAAACAGTTCTAACAAAAAATGTTTCTCTAATAACAAGATGATGCCTTGTGTAGATGGTTAAATACTCTCTAAAACTTTTAGAGTGAATTATCCCTTTTGAAGAGTGAAATTTTATAATACTTTTAAAGATTGAAAATTGAGTCATTCTTTTTTAAGGCTGGCTTAATTTCACTTTTTAGAGTAAGATTCTACTTCAAAGAATGTAGAGAGTAGTTTTAAGACATCGAGAAGTAATCACAGAATCATATTCGCATTTTAAGACATTACTTAAACCAGAAAATAAGACCCTTTAAAATAAGAACTTGTCTAACAATAAGTAATATTTCAAGTTTTATGATCATTAGTTTCCCAAGTATTTATTGCGAGATAACACAGGAGTTTTCTGACAGGCCATATATCTATAATTCAAATCGAATGACATAACATAAAAAAAAAGCTTAATCTTTCAATCTTAATCTTTCAATCATGCAAAGGCGTCCCGTCACTCAAAGAACAGCCTCAAAAGACTGAGCATTCACCGCGTGTGCTCTGATAACGACTCTTGTCGAACGATACAGTAGAACATTCTTTTGTAGAATAAAACTGTCGCGTCACATATAAACTCCCGCCACACGGGAGATATACGTATGGCAGTTAAGTCAATTGACTTGGCTACAACTACCTGCCAGTTTATACTGCTGGTTTATCGTGTGCCAATACGTCCCGCGATCGGAATATCCGGAACGCTCGATGGACTCTCCGCAGCCTCTCCGTATTCTCGCTTCGCACTATATCCGCGGTATTATCCGACATCGCCTGGTGGAGAGACACCCGCGAGCTCATTATCGTCGGCAGCCGGCGGTCATGATAACGTGACGATGTCGCAGGCATGGATGTGAGGAAAACGGAATCCGAAAGCGCTGTGGAGAAGTGACTGGGGAATAATTAAATTACCGTTTTAACGAGAGGGAGACTTATCTGTTCATCGTGCGCCCGATAATCAATGTGGATATTCCCGTAGAGAGACGTTGCTATTTCCATTTCTATCGAGCGCAATCTGCAACGTTTTTGCAACTTTGGTTTTTTTGCTTTTATATATTTCTAGAATGCCTTAAAAAAAAATTTAACCTTTTGGAGCGTTAACGTTATGAGAACGATGCACTTGATTTAATATGACATACTTAACTCAATTCGATTGGTCTTTTACTATAAGTTTTTAATTAATTTGTATATTAAGGTATTGTATATTAAGGTAGTTTTGTTTTAATATTCCAGTTTAATTTCTGACTCACTATTCAAGTATTCTGCCAAATAAGATAAACGTCTCAGTGACCGGATATGTATCTATGTTCAGACATTTACATAAAATTTTATATATATATATATATTTGTTTATATTATTATTAATTTCAAGTAGCTTTTAAAATATAATATTATAATTTAATTATAATCCTTAAATATAATTAAATTATTGTATTTGAAGATTACAATTAAGTTATAATATTATCTTATTGTAATAAAAGACATTGTAATGAAAAAAAGTCTTTGAGATTAATAATAAATTTTATGTTCGGACATAGGTAGGTGCATGTCCGGTCACTGGGACGTTTATCTCACTAAGATATTTGACGATTTTTATTTCTGGACTTTTATATTTGAAATTTTAATACGTGATGTTTTTGATTGACACCACGCATCACTAAAGTTTCTCGACTTCTATCGATTTTAAATATGACGCTTAGTACTTAATTGTTAATTCGTTGGCTCTATACTGAAGATGACCCAAAAGGATCGAAACGTCTATTTTAGTCGTATAAATAAAAGATTTCTACACTCTGTTATTTTATATCAGCTTATATCGGCTTAGTTGAAGTTGAAGTTTATGATCCAATTTGATTGCTTATAACTTTTATAAATATAACAGTACACCGAAAAAGATATTAAATTTTAATAAATATTTGAATAATTTTAAGTAAATATTTACTACATGTAAACATATATTTATTTAGGATAAGAACATTAATTTGATTCAACTCTCATTTTTTATTTTTATTTATTGAGTGGATATTTACTTATTGTAAGTAAATGTTTACTTAGCACTAAAAAAAAAATTTAGTAAATTTTTTTAATGTACCAAGCAAATGCCATGTATGTATCTTTATTGATAAAAAAGTCATAAACAATGAAAAAAAAAACCATTGAAAAAATAAAGCCATGTATGCCCAAGGTGGCACCGAACAATTTTGTTATGCCGGACACACAGCAACAGAGAGAATTATTCAATAAAGCATTTCATAAATGTAACAAAAGTATTCTTGTAGCGCGATTGTAGCAATCTGTAAAAGATCTTTTAATTATGTCTTTATCGAATCATTAAAGCGATAGACGGTACACTGCAATTTTAGCTCAGATATTCTTCTGTGTAAACCACGATACAGCTTAACTTTTCCAGTAGTTCAAGTCGGCACTTCTTTCACCAAGCCATTGGCGCGATTAACGTATATCCAAAAGCGAGGAGAGAAAAGCGTGTTCTCGTCTCCAGCGGGAACAATCATTCGGTATTGTTGGATCGAGCGATACGTGCCGTATGCCGACGTGAGCTCATTATCACGAGTTAGGTTGCCATTCGTGATAACGACCGTTCACGGCATACGGTGAGAGAAAGAAAGACAGAGAGAGATGGAGAATAGATGAGGAGGAAGTCGAGACGAGAATACGGAATTGCCGTCGGCGGAAGACGCACGAAGAAAGACCGAAAGGGAGAGAGAATGGTTGAAGCGGTGCTCTCGAAGGGTGCTGGGGTGATTACAGAGACGCGAGAAAAGGGATCGATCGGATATTTAGACGGGCGAATGGCAATATCGACAACCGATATCTGCTCCACATTCGAATAATAGAACCGCGCGAACGACGCACTGGGCATATATCTCTCTCTCTCTCTCTTCCTCCCTCTCTCCCTCCCTCTTACCCCTCTACATCTCTTCCCTTTCCATCTGTGCAGCAAAACAAAGACCTATTAATGCCACTTGGAAGACAGACAGCTGCTGCATATATACTCTTCATGTCCCTCGCGCATCCCTATTCTCCGTTACATCTTGCCCTTAAATGCACCACGCTCGATCGAACCCGAAGACGTCGCGCGGGATACTTTACTTAGATATGCAGGCGCAAAAATTCTCATTGCAAAAATTAAAAGCAGCGCATTGTCCAGACTAGGTCACAAGGGTTTTCGAATTACTCTCTCGATTAAAATAGTTTCCCATTTTCCTTTTTCTCCCTGAAGGGAGAGGAGTTTTGAGGTCAGATTTCTAAAAAAGACGCGCGAGAGTTATAGTACGAGATTATTTATATTTTTCGAAAGGAGGACATTAGAAGAGCGTTAAGATTTTCAGACAATATTATTTAGTAGTTGATTGAAACTATGAAATTCCATTCTGGAAGATCTTGCTCGGCGAAATGGTGGCTTTGACTCACTGTAGTGGATGGCACGTCGTAACGCCACAAACGTCGGATTTGGAAGCCCTGAAATCCAAAACGTCGGCTTACCGTCGCGCGTGGTGCACGACTTGGGACTCTCCGCCATCTGCGATCAGCCCGGCAAACGCGCGAGTGTACGACTTGCGAGCGAGGTACAACGCGGGTTTCTACGTGATTCAAATCTAGATCCGATCCTATCCTCCGAGTTAGGAAACCCCGCATACGTTATCGAGTCGAGAAATCCTGGTAATTCGATCTCGGCTAACCAGTTATCTTTTCTTCTCTTTTTCTTCCTCTCTGCTTTCTTCATCCATGAAGTTTCGAAGTCGTGTTTATTCATGACGAAAAATCGTTCGACGAGAAATTGACTGAAGGAATTTATTGGATAAACGAATTTGAAATGAGATTCGAGATACACATTACGTTTTTATTATTTCAATAATAAAATTCAGGATATCCACACACAGCGACCTTTGAATATTTTTGAAGATCCCTGTATTATTATTCTGAAACTTAATGTGTCCTGAAAAATTAAAATTTTAGGACTGATTTAGAATTTTTGATTTTCTTTCCTTAAAACAAAATTGAATTGAAAAAAGAAAGAAATAAGAAATACCTATTTCCTGCGCGTGCGTAAGAATTATGTCAGTAACTATGAATTTTATGGTGATTTTAGATAAAACTTTAATAACAAGTGCGATCATTGAAAATCATTAATAATTTAATAAAGCACCAATAAATTAATTGGTGCAATTATAAAATAAAATATTGCAAAAGACTTATTGTTTGTGTTGAATGAATTTAATATTATTTTTAAAACATTAAATAGTATTCTTCTAAATTTGTTTTTGCGTTTTAATTAATTTGTCATATATAGAATCCTAACTTGAATACAAAACATATAATAAAGCAATGAAAATTAAGTAATGAAAATTTAATCAATCTAGAAAAATCAGGATTTTTATCTGGAATTATTCTTGAATTAGCTAAGCAGATATCGCACTTTGAAATTATATTCATATTATGAATCGTCTGCGATTCATTAAAAAATTATGACGCTTTATCTACACAACGGAGACTTTTTGAGAAATATTGTACCTCTTTGCGTCACATCTGCCAACAAACGTCGTTCTAATTGGTTATGAAGACACTCCTTACTGTTTTGAACCCGCCCCGAAGACAAATCTTGGCACTCGCCAACGTTCTTCACGAAGGTAGAATATGCTGGCAGCCCTTCGCGACTGCGAGAACACGAGCTCCTTCGACGCCCACCTGCTCACTAAAAGCTCTTGTGCGATTTTCTACAGTCCTATCTTGCTGACATTGGAGACTCTCGAGTTAGAGGACGGTTAACGTGACATATATCATCTCTGAAATTAGTTTCGTTATATCATATATATATTCAAGGTTGGGAAAGTTACTTTACAAATTAATTATGAGTTACTTTTCATTATGGAAATTGAGTGCAATAAATTCGGATATTTTATTCTTTTATATTATATTTTATCATTTGATCTAATTTTGTATTATTTTTCATACTCAATTTCTATAATAAACATATATAAAGTATCCTAAAGTAACTCATAAGTAACTTATAAAGTAACCTTTACCAACCCTGTATATATTAATGATGTGCAATTTTTTTTATTTCAAACAGTTTTCTCAATATTTCCTTCTAACTTACTTAGTTTCTCAACTTCCTTTTAACGTAATTTATTTAGATGAAATTAAAGCGCTATGAGCCAAGATTTTAATGCTAGTTGAATATTAACTAGCGAATAATTCAATTAAGCGCATATTAAAATCATTATGTACTGATTTAATCTATATAAAAGTAAAATGCAAATATTTCGAATAATAAAATACAGATTTTATTTAACAGCATAATAAAATGTATTAAGGATTTCATGATTTAATTCGTTTTTATATTAAATACACACACACACACATACACACACACACATACACGCGCGCGCGCGCGTCATGTTTAATTTGCGTACCACGGCTTTAATGTGCACCATTGTACGCATTGAATGAGCATCCAATTAAATTTGCTATAAGTTACAAAAAGAGTGTTACTAAATGAAATTAATTTATTTAATTAGTATAATAAATCGTTTTATAAACAACTTTGTTAAGCTAAAAAGGTGACTCTTCTATGTACGATTATATATATATATTATATTTAATTATTCGTTGACTCTTCTGGGAAAGTGACACATCTATCTTTCATTCGCTCGTCTATTCAATTTATTTTACAATATTGGATCTCGATATTGCGCCGCACGGGACAGAAGAATTCGATGATGGATATCGGAAATTAACGTGAGCGATGCTTGGCTGAATCACTTAATTGATTAATTAACGAAGCAGTAGAAATAAAATTCTAAAACGTAAACGGAGAACATGTTGAGAGACGATGCTTGCGAAGGTACCTACGGCGCGATGTGACTCGAGATTTTGTGTAACTCGCGATGTAATATATTTGAAGGAAGATAGTAACTGTAATAGAAGTCAGGCTGCTGTCGAATCGAGATATAGGACCGTAAGTTTGCTCTGGTGTTTTACGAGCTTCCTTATACTTTGATGCCTGCGAACTTTCTCAATTGCGGAAAAATAGGAAAAGGGAACAGGAAATGGAACGTGTACGTTATTTCTATAGCAGTAAATTTTTCTTTTCTGGACTTCTATGAATTGATATACAAATATTATTCTGAATTAATCAAATATATATAATTCTACTAGAGATCTCTATTTGAAAAAGGAAAAAATAAAACAGAAAGTTTCCCCTTTCGAAGGAAAACCACTTGCGAGAGGTCGTCGTATTAGAGGCGACCTGATTCATATTTACATATATACATATTAT
>Ga0157364_1008123_pt1 | contig 10864 bp, 2 predicted proteins | sample AttsexASBM2_FD_111476 | JGI IMG/M metagenome (GOLD analysis project Ga0157364, IMG submission 111476) | Fungus gardens microbial communities from leaf cutter ant in Ribeirão Preto, State of São Paulo, Brazil - Atta sexdens ASBM2 | ecosystem: Host-associated > Fungi > Mycelium > Unclassified ... | reverse complement strand
TATTTGTCAACAAGCTCTGTTAACATTTTGGTTTTTTAGACTCTATTAGTAAAGCAGCAAATATGCTGAATAACCTCTGTATGAAACCTAGTAACTGTTCTAAAGAAGCAAGCAAATTCTCCATGAGTAGATTTATTTTACAAGCTAGCTAACAACAGCAAGTTAACCAGTGACAAGTACAAGAAGTAACTCAAAAATGATTTATATCTCTATTATAGATTAGAAGATCATAAGCTAGAATTCTGTTCTAAAAAGCAGACTATGGTCTCTTTCAAGGGCTATAGTGCTTTAATAGCTGCTGATCCTTCTATAGCTACTTTCAAAAAAAATAAAGAGCAATTCTTAGGACTCTATACAAACTGAAGACTGCATTAAATTTTCTTATGTAACAATAAGTTCTATTCAGTTCAATATATCTGCTTTTTTAGACCTTCACTCTTTCTTTGTTTCTCTGTCCTCTTTCTTGGTCCTTGATTAGAACTATCTTAATAAACCTCTATTTTGAACTCTGGTTAATCCCATGTCTACTCTACTCACTATTTTATAGACTTAAAGTTCATAGATACTTATAATCTAAAGATCTCTACAATCCTGCTAATTGATCTCTACTTGTTTGACAGCTTGTTAAACAGCAACATTTATGAAATTGCTACTCTGCCTATAAATTTTCTCTCTAGTGAATATATAGATCTGGACTTCTATATCACTTCACTTGATTCTTTTTACTCTTTGGTCCTTGGATACAACTAGATTACCCAATACAATATGTTGATTGACTAGGCAAATAAGTCAATAAATTTTTATCTATTTTTATGAAAAAATCTTGCTTCTTCTTGTATTGTAGCCAATATTCCATTAACAATTCTTTACATTTATCAGACTCTATAGTTTCCATACCATCATCTGAGTCCTCTATATCTCTAAGTAGCTTAATGTTGCTATCATTAGTACTATAGCATTTCTATATATATTGAAAATTTCAGGCTTTAGTAAATTTCAGCTTTATCTTCACTCTTTAGATATCTAGGTAAGCTCTGCACATCTTGTGAAAGCTTTTAATCTTTCCAACATCCCCTCTAAGCATCACAAATTCACCAACATCTTTAATAAATCCAAATCTGAAGTTCTTACTTCTTATCATTTATATAACCTTAGGATTAACCTAGAAAAAGATACACAACCCCTAGTTAGTACTATTTACTTTCTTTCAGTATCTAAGCAAGAGACTCTAAAAGAATTCATTGAGGAAAATCTTAATATATATCTAACCAATCTCTTTCTTATATAGTGTTTTGGTCTTATTTGTTAAGAAGAAAGATGAATCACTATATCTTTGTGTTGACTTCTATAGTCTTAACTGTATCACTAAGAAGGATTGTTATTCATTTCCACTAATCTCTGGTCTACTGAACTCACTTTACAAAGCTTGAGTATATATAAAGATAAATTTTGCCATATATACCATCTGGCCCATATTACTAATGGAAACAAATAGAAGACTGCTTTCAGAACTTGTTATGGATCATTTGAGTAGTCTGTAATGCTATTTAGCCTTACTAATACTTCTACAGTCTTTCAGTAATTTATAAATGAAATTTTCTCTAATTTTCTGGATATTTATGTTGTAATATATCTAAACAATATACTTATCTACTCAAATGATATGTCTACACACTGCTAGAATGTTAAAGAGATACTCAAACACCTCTATAAAGCTAGTCTTTATGCCAAAGCAGAGAAGTATGAGTTTCATTCTAAGTTAGTAGAATATCAGGGATATATCCTTTCCCCTTCCAGACTTATTATATTTAATGACAGAGTAAAGATTATTCAAGATTGGCTAGAACCCAAAAAGTCAAGGATGTCCAGTTCTTCTTAGATTTTGCAAATTTTTACTACAAATTTATCTTTATAACTAGAATATTATTTCACTGATCTACCTCACTTAGAAGAATCTCTGGAAGTTCAACAACTCCTGCTGTGATACCTTCAACTCTCTAAAAAAGACTTTTACCACTGTACTCATGCACTGGATTTCCAATGTTCAGCTCATCATAGAGATAGATACCTCTGACTATGCTCTTGTTGTAATTTTTTCTATCATGAATAAAATTAATAAAGTTCATCTGGTTGTCTTTCACTCCCAGACTTTCACCTCTATGAAGTTAAATTATAATACTTATGGTAAGAAACTCCTGGCCATTTTTGTAGCTTTAAAAAATTGGTAACACTATCTCAAGAGTCTAGTCTTTCCTATCAATGTTATTATAGATCATAAAAACCTTAAGTATTTTTATATTACCAAGATATTGACCTACAGACAATTATAGTGGTCTGAGTATCTCTCATAGTTCAACCTTGTTATCCAGTTTCACCCCAGATATCTAAATACCAAACTAGATACTTTCACTAGATGATAGGATATTTATTCTAAAGGAGAGAATACTAGTTACACTACAATCAACCTTCATAACTTCAAGCCAATTTTTACTCATAAATAACTTATAGTATCTCTCTGAGCAGCAATCTTTCTATTTTCTTCTCTTTATACAGCTACAGTCATTAATATTAACACACTATACCAAGATATTTGCCCAGCACTTTCCAGTGATTCCATCACTTCAAAACACACCCCTATAGATAGTCACCAGTCTACAAACTCTACCAATCTTCTTCTTCTTTACTATACTTCAATAATCTCTCTATATATATACTCCAGTATAATTATAATCATATCTTAGCCAACCACTTTTGTCAAAACAAAATGCTGGAATTGGTTTGTCATAATTACTTCTAGCCAAGCCTCTATGCTGATATATAACAGTTCTACAAGTCTTGTGTCATTTGTATGCAATTCAAATCTCAATGTTACAAGTCCTACAGATCTCTTAAGCAGCTTTCTATCTCTAAACATCTATAAAATTCTATTTCTATGGATTTCATTGAGAAACTCTTGTCATCTTCTGAATTTGATGCTATCCTGGTAATAGTTGACTGGCTTACCAAGCAAGCAATTTTCATCTCTATTCATGATCTTATTACTGTAGACTTAGTATACTTGTTTATTCTTTCTATTTTTTCCAAGTATAGTATTCTATTCTATATTACTTCTAACAAAGGTTTAGAGTTTGTATCAAACTTTTTCTATTCATTAGGCACTGTTCTTAATATATAGCTTCACTTTACTTTAGGATACTACTCTGAAGATGATGAACAAACCAAACATACAAACCAGACTTTAGAATAATATCTTTATGTATATTGTAACTACCAGCAAGATAACTGGTCTGAACTTCTGCTACTTGTGGAGTTTTTCTACAATAATGTTTTTAGTACTACTACCAGTATCTTTCTGTTCTTTGCTAATAAGAGCTATCATCCAAAACATCTCAGTATACCCTAAATATGATATTGTTTCCTTCTAAGTCTGTGACTTTGCTGTTGATCTCAATAATTTATAGAGTACTCTTAAGACCAAAATCACTATAGCCTAATAGTGCTATTAGAAGTCTACTAATATGAGGTATTTCTATTATCTGATTTTAAAGTAGATGATAAATTCTTTGTTAAGACTTAATTCTTTAGGATTACCTAGCCCTCTAAGAAACTCTCTGAAAAATATCTTATGAAATCATCTCTCAGCTTAGTACTTTTTTGTTCATTCCCTATCTCCTAGAGTATATATACCCAGTTTTTTATATCTTAATGCTTGAACCAGCCACTTTCAATAATTCAACCTACTTTTATACTGGTTATTATCAATAGAAAACTTGAGTATGAAATCTCATAGATAATAAACTCTAAAATTGACCACTAATGGACTTGCAAGCTTCTATATAAGGTTATTTGGCTTGGATATAAAAACACTAAAAGATAAATCTAAGTAGCTCTCTACTACTGAACTTACTTATGTTATAGACTTGATTTCTAATTTCTACATCACTTATCTTGCTAAGCTTAGTCCTCTATCTTTGTCTTGATTACACTGTTGCAATTCCAACTCTAGTCTCTATATACTTTCAATAGGATTTCTCTTAGTATTTTTTGTTTGTTTTTTTCTGTTTAATTCAATTATTTTGCTTGCTTAGTTTCACTTTGTTAAATCAAAGATAAAAGAAATTTTTTTATTCTTGCAGTAATATTCTAGTTAACTAATAAGAGATAAAAAATGATATCCACACTACCTTCTTTTCTTAAACTTTCTCAAGCCCTTTTCTAAACTTTTTCCCATTCTCTTTTTCTTCTTCCTCATTATTTTTTATGAACTCTACTAACTTCTATCTCATATCAACTACAGTCCTAATCTTTGTAAGTTAGGCTATATTTCTATCCTAGCCCTCCACTAAGCTTCAGAAAGACTTTCTGATACTATAGTACTCTTCAACAAGTTCTCTGAGTGTTTTCTTAATAACATTCAAAACTCCACTGTAGACAGAATTTGCCTTTTTTTCACTGTATTGTCTTATATAGTAATATACTAGCTGCTTTATTACAATGCATCCTGTATAGGCCAGAGATTAAATATAGAATAATAAACTTAGTAAAGATAATAAAGTTTACTACTTATCTGCTATAATAAACTAGATATTTGTGCTTAGCCTAGACATACTTCTTATAGAAGTTTATATTTCTTATTTTTATCAGTTTCTCTCTGTAGATCTTCTTTGCTAACTGCAGATTGGCATCATCTTCTGAAAAGATCTTAAGGATCTTCTTATACTTTAATCTTGTAATTAAAGAGATCTCAATACTCTCCATAATGTTAAACTTCCTTACTAAAACTTTCTCTTAGAACCTCTCAAGCTCTTTCTCATACCACCATTTTTCTTCCTTCTTCTCATACTGCTTTTGCACAGTTATCTCTTTTACCTTAGCTTCTACTACTAGTTTAGTCTTAGTTATCTACTTGGCATGTCATACTCTTATTATCTTTTTAAGACAGACTTAGAGCTGTTATTTTTTTTATGTCAGTACTTTGTATCCTTTCATTGTTGTTTGAGAATTTCCATATCTATGTTAGAAGTTAAGAGAGGATTATAAAGAAGATATGATAGTAAATTTAAAAAAAGCAAAAAATTCCTTCTTTTTAGATATGTCATATGTTAAGTTCATCTATTCTGAAGATACATCTCTACATCAATGCTGCCATTACAATACCTATAAAACAAACCCATCTTTCATGATAGCCATCCTTCTTACAACATATTCCTATAGCAGTGATATAACAACTAGGATATCCAGTCTTCTATGATAGTAATACTTTTATTGAACTCAGTCTTCTATAGCAGAGTTTTCCTATCTTACCATCAGTATCTTACTACTGAAACCTCTGCTCATGGTGATATACTGAAATCTCAAACATTTTCTATCTATCTGATGTGTATATAAGACCAGTAGTTATACTGTAATTTGCTAGTCTAATAATCAACCAAGATAATCTCTATTGAACTTGATCTCTAGTGTTCAATAGCAACATACCAAATTAGTACTCACTTCCATCTTGGACTTCATTCATTTATCTGAAGTTACAACCATGCAGCAGACAGATAGCACAACATATAAGCTGAAGCCAAGGTTGTTCTAACAAGTCTGCAATACTGAGCTCATTACATGAAGTTTCTATACTCTATACATTTCTGAGCTAATCTCGTGGGCTTTCATCTCTTAGTGTGAACCATACCTAACAAAACACTATCATAGGTTTTTTAGGCAAACTAAATAGGAGAAAATATATTATCTTTCATAATAGAATTAATTCATAACATGTCTCCTGCAGTAATGTTATACTCTGTTCCAAACTCCTTTTTACTTAGTCTTCTATGATAGAGTTTACTCTTTTCTACTTAGCCTTTTACAGTGGAGTTCTTCTATCTGACTTCTATTAGTGTTCTACTACTGAAACTTCTACTTAGAGCTATACACTAAATATTATAATATGTTTGAACTCTTATATTTTATTTTGACTTTCTTTTATTTATTTTCCTTAATTTGATTTTTCTTTTTCTTTTATATTTTTTCAATTTATTTCTGGGTTAATGAAGAGATATGTGACTGGAGTCACATGATATATTACATGATGTGATATTATAAGTTTAGAATATAGTAGAAGAAACTAGAACAATGATGTCAAAAAGCATGGTTATAGTATGTTTACCTTGTAGTAATCATATAGTAAACTTATGAACAATACATATAGTTTAGGGTAGAATTTGTAATAGTAGTAGTATATATTATATATAATATAAGAATATATTAGAAACTCTTTGTTAAGTTCTCTTATAAGACTCTTTGTAATATAAGACTACTTAGTATGCTATTAATTGTCTTAGTTAATAGTTGTCACAATACTGAAATCCTCAAGTTCTCCTTTTATTATTACTTGTATATAAGAACTAGTAGGTACTTTGTATTTGCTAGTCTAATAATTAACAACAACTCCAGTTAAACTCTAATCCCAGTATTTTTAATAATACACTACTTATTAGAACTCACTTTTTTGGACTCTACTCTATTTTTGAAGTTATAATCCCATAGCAGACAGACAGAACAGCATATAAGCTGAAGCCAAAGTTATTTTAGAAAGTTTACATCATTATATACTTTATATAAGTTTCTATACTTAGTATGAACTTCAAGCTAGACTTTAAGCTAAGTCCATGGACTTTCATTCTCTAGTATGAACTGCACATAACAAGAAGTTAGTAAGAATATTCTAGGTAGATATTATATCATAAGCTTTAGAGTAAACATAAAAGTATTGTATACAGACTATATATAATAGATATATATAGTAGTCAAATCAAACTGAACTTGTTGTCAATTTTTTTGTAAACCCCACTCACAATTGTTATAACTTGAGAAATATTTCTACTTCAGTAACCTCTTATCTCAAAGTCTCACTTTTCTCTTATTCTTTTCCTATTTTCTTTCTTTATTCTCAATCAGTGGTCAGTACAACTGTTAGTCAAGAAACAAAAGCCAGACCCCAGGTCTAAGGAGTGTTTATCAACCAGAACAAGATAAACTATGAATAGAAGGGGCTAAGCCTTAGTGCTCTCTTAGAGTGACTTATTGTTAAATTGAACAGTGTTAAGTAGTATATTTGTATCTTTCTACATAGAAGCCTTATACTGCAAACACATTGTGGACTATCCATATAGAGAAGCAACAATCAAAGTTATCTAGAGTAGAAGTTCCTTTTTTAGGAGTAATAAGTACAAATTTTATTAGGGAAGTAAATAAAAAGTAGTCAGTAGATACACACTAGTGTTAAAATCAGCTTTTGACTTAAGCCAGTATTGAGAAGAATAACTGATGTTCTTTATATTCTTCTTTACTTTGTTTTCCAAAGATAGTGGTAGTATAACAAATAAAAGTTGTAAGAGTAATACACCAGCACATTCACCTGCTGATATAATGAATCAAACACTTTAACATCTTGTTAATTAACAGGATGAAATCATTATCACATTATAATAGCAGTTTGCAGAACTAACAATAAGAATAAAAACAGCAAAAGAAGAATCACGGTAAGAGAGACAATACAGAAAGGTCAATATAACCTCTTCTAAGATATTCAGTAAGGGCAAAAATAAGGTAGTAGAGTTTACAAATGCTTATTATGTCATATGCAAGTTCATCCATCCAGAAATTACATTCCTATAGTAATATCATCTCCAAATTATACAAGCTCATCTTTCATGGCAGCCATCTTTCTCGCAACATGCCTTATGGTGGTGCTACAACCATCTGGGTATTCCATCTTCCATGGCAGAGATACTCCTATTTGACTTAGTCTTCCATGACGGAGTTACCACTATTAGTGTTTTAACACTGAAACCTCCACTCAGGGTAATAAGAGCTTTACCACTGAAACCCTGAGCATCTCCTATAATATCAGTTTGTATATAAGACTAGTAGTTACACTGTAATTCACTAGTCTGATAATCAACAAAGATAATTCTTATTGAACTCAATTTCTGGTGTTCAATGACGACACACCAAATCAGCACTTACTCCCATCTCAGACTTCTCCTTATCATCTAAAGTTACAACCATGTAGTAGACAGATGGTGCAGCATATAAACTGAAGCCGAGATCATTCTACAAGTCCACATATCTCTGAGTCCATTTTGTAAACTTCCATCCCAGTGTGAACCATGTCTAACATACTACCTCTATATTCAGTTAAAAATTGACACATAAGTGTGAGAGAAGATCAAGGTCAGTTAGATACTATTTTATGTTTAAAAAGTAATTATAGAAGTTTGGAAGGATAATATATTAGAGAATCTTATAGAGGGAGAACAGAACTTTAAGATGGTAGAGAAACTATTTAAGAGTCTATTATCAGGTTGTCATGGTATACTTGAACTCTAATATTTTATTTTGATTTTTGGATGATAAAGAGGCACATGCCATGGTCATATGATATGTCATATGATATAATATTATAGGTCTAAAATGTAGTAGAAAGAACTAGAACAATGATGTTATAGATATGGTTACAACATGTTTGTCTTGTAGTAATAGTATAGTAAACTCATAAATGACATATATAGTTTAGGATAGAATTTGTACTAGTAATATATATAGTATAGAAATACATTAGGAACTTCTTGTCAAGTTCTCTTGTGATTTCCACAAGATAATTTGTCTTTAAGTTTACTTAGTGGTCTATTGATTATCTTGACTAGTGGTTGCTATAACATAAGTCTACAGAGCTCACTATATTATTAACTCTATTATCTGATATCAATTTTGTAGAGTTTGTTACATAAACTCTATTACCCCTACACAACAACTCCAACTACTATTAGTATCTTGGTGATTATTTCTTATATCCCCACTTTTCATCAGATAAGTACCTGCTATTTCTAAACAATATTTTAAATATTTCTATTAGAGTATCTAACTATCTAGACATTATCATTTCCTACTTGGTCAGTACTATTATACTAGATTGGAATGCATTCTAAAGTATTTAGAATATTTTCTATCTTCAGGAGACCTTGTTCTATTCTCTTATATTTTATGAAGATAAGTTATATCATATATCCTGTTAGATTTTCTTAGAGTCTCAAGTGTAAACTCTGCACTTTTGCTATAGTTACTCTAATAGACTATTAATATTGGTAAAAAGTTTGAGTAAATAGACAGAGAAGTAACTAAGGTTGAGAAGCTATAGCTCTTAAAACAAGAAAATAAGATGGTAGAAGAATATGTACAAATATTCAAGAAAATAGCAGGGAAAGTAGGTATAAAGGAAAAGTACCTACTAAGAAAATTTAAGTGAAGTCTAAATAGAATGATAAAAAAATATTAATGGAAAGCAAGCAACCTCCAAGACAATTAAAGAATGGTATAAGAGAGCTATAGCCATCAACTGAAACTAGAGATAAGTAAATGCAGAGAAAAATATATATAAGAAGATAAAGACACAGAAAATAGAAGGAAACCTAAGAAATAATGCTGGTCTAGTCTTAGAGCACTAGCAGAAACAACCCAGACTAAGTATTCAACTATAGTAGAAGCTTGAGAGAAGAATGTTTATAGAAAGAATAAATTGGAATTAAAATCAAAGTATAGAGCAGAAACAAAACCAGAAAAAAACCTTAGAGTTTAGACAATCTGAGAGACTATTTATAGCTAAACCTTCTAGAAATCTCAATATAATGAATGCAAATAAATAACCATGCTCTATAGAATATTGGATATATGGTAGACCACATTGCCAAGAACTGCTAAAATGGAAGAGGATATCTAAGAATAGTCAATCACAGGACTAGTTAAAAGTCATTAAAAGACAATAGGAGTCATTGATTCCTGAGCTGATCTTTCCTAATAAGTTTTCTATATTGAATAATATTAAAGATAATATAAATTTATCTATGTAAATAGAAAAAGATATATGAAATAGACAAAGGAAGGTTTGAGTAAAGATTGGCATTGAGAAAATTGACATTCATAAAGAGTTTACTACTAAAGTACTCCTGAACTCTGAAAAAACTGAGCTGTTCATATATTCTAAGCTTGTAGAAAAACATGGCTTTGAACTACTGAAGTTGAATATCTTTATTATCAAGGGTACTCAAAAAGAATTAAGATAAATGTGTATAATATAGAAAAGTGAGATGTAATATTGGGTATGCCATGGCTCTTAATGCACATCCTTAAGATAAACTAGGAGATAAAAGAGATAAAGATAACCAGATATCTTCTAATATGTAAGCATATGAATATAAGAAGAAGAGTAGTAGGAAAAATAAAAGAAGGAAAATGTAGTGAGATAAATAGAAGAAACTAAAAGAAATGTAATAAGCATAGTTCTTAAAAGTGTTGTGGTAACCATTTATCACAATGACAAATGATCACACAAGCGAGTAAATCTCAAAACAAATATAATATGGGTAGTTTACAAGAGAACTCGATAAGGAGCCTCTTCTTAATTAGAGCCCTATTTATACAAAGTACACATGGTCTGTGCTACTATCTCATATCTGCCTCATTTCCTACTCAAGGCCACCATGTTGTATACATGTGCCCTGATGTCATCTTCTAGATCTTTCCATCATATTCTAGGCTTATGATATCACATCATGTGACTTGTCATGTGACTTCAATGTCATGTGCCTTTTCATCATCCAAAAGAAAAAATAAAGAAAAAGAAAATCAATATAAAATCAGAAAAATAAAATAAAAGAAAAATAAAAATTGTTAGTGTCTAAAGTGTTCTATAACAAAAAGTAGTTAAATATATTTATAAAAGAGAGTCAAAAGAATGTTGACAAGGAAATCTTAGGATTATGCAACAGACCTTAAAAAAAAACTTTGTTTAAAGAAGAAAAAGATATATTTATTATTG
>Ga0157364_1008122_pt1 | contig 10864 bp, 7 predicted proteins | sample AttsexASBM2_FD_111476 | JGI IMG/M metagenome (GOLD analysis project Ga0157364, IMG submission 111476) | Fungus gardens microbial communities from leaf cutter ant in Ribeirão Preto, State of São Paulo, Brazil - Atta sexdens ASBM2 | ecosystem: Host-associated > Fungi > Mycelium > Unclassified ... | reverse complement strand
TTTTTAAAAACTGTTCCAAATGTTAATTTTATAAAAATTGTTAACGATCGAGAAAAAATTTTTAAAGCTCTCTTTTTGTCTTTTAAATGTGTTTGGAAACTTTTCTACAACTTTTTTTTTCGAGATATTTAAGTTTCTGTAAATTGTAAGAAAATTGCAAATATTTATGAACGATTATAGTGTTAATATCAATTAAACTTAAAGAAGAAAATAATAGTCAAAATTTTTATCGTAATTTTTTTCTCCACGAAAACTTATTAAAAAATCAGTAATGTTTCAATCATTAAGAAACATTTTTAAAAATTCTGAGTTTATAATTGTCACTGAGTTATAAATATTTAAGTGAGAATCAATGACTAAGACATAATAGAAAAAATAAGGAATTAAGAATAAAAAATATATGATTTTAACGTATCAGTAATTGGATACGGCGAAATACATGGTTTCCGATGAGTTGAAATCATTATTCCTTATTCCTAATTTCTTATTCCTGCTATTGTGCGCAGCTCCTTACTTAATATCTTTTTGTGTGACAATATCTTTCCAACATTATTCACCTCAAATTGGGTGATTTCCATTAGCGCACAGTGCGCTAATGCAATAGTACACATCCACTCACAACACCCGGTGCTTAGTAACTTTTCGTTGCTTTATTAATGAGAATCATATTTTATTTATTTTATTTTAAATTAGCCAATTAGCGATATGCGCTATCGCACTATTATATCTCAATTTTTATTGCTCTCTCTGATGGTTTACAATTAAATAAAGATTAATAATATTCAAAAAGTAACAAAAAATCACAAGACGTCAATTTTTCTTTTGTTGAAAATATTGTGTACACTGCGCGGATTTTGTGTAACATAAAATTATTATAAACTAACAATCACTTCCCGATATAAAATTTGATTTTTTCTAAAACAAATAGTGTGAAAATTATTCTTTTAATTATTTCACAATGGTAACGAATTGACGTGTGTTTAATATTCATTTCTAAAAATCAACCTATAATTACATAGTAATATAAATAATAGCTGTATATTACATTTTTCAGATGATATCTTCCCTCTCATGGGTACACGTGGTGAGAGAGCTCAGTACCCGGAGGATATATACGAAAAAAATAGTTTTTCTCAAATCTATCTAAAAATTTTGGATCTATCTGAATGATATGTTTATCTAGATAAATTTTTAGTGAGATATTAAGTAAAATCGTTCTCTTCGTATAAAAATTCAACGATAGGGAAGCTAACATATCCTCGTCCGCCTATTTAATTGAGAGTGAACGAATCGCAGCCGGTTCGTCGCGTCGCGTTTGCTTCGGGAGCGTTAAAATTATCGGATTAATGGACTTTTATCAAAACCCATTTGATAGAATTCTATTTCGGCGATGAAATCATATCTGCGACATTTCGACAGAAAAGCGGAACTCTCTTTGGGACGTTGCTGAGATGGCCACGATCACTGCAACGCTCTCACGTCAAATGCTCCGGACACGAGGTGATGCTGGCTGTTTAATGTCATGTACTTCGTGGTGTGTGTTCGTGTGGTTTAGCAACTACTGTCGGCTAATTGAGGACGCGCTCTGTCTGTCGGCCAACAATTCAGTGGTAAGAAACGATCGATCGACTCGGATTCTTCTCTGGGTCTGTATTCGATAACTCGAGTTATGCAGTCGTTATGAGCACATAACGATTGTATAACGATGAGTTATAGAATTCCGCTCTGGTAGGTCGCCCAAAAAGAAGTTATATAATTCTGGTCAGGGCGCTTATTTCTCTGTCATTATTTATCAGCCTAAATCGCATTTAATCTGACTTGGTCAGAGTCTAGCTCTGTAGTTTTTTTTAAAAAAACTAGCTTCGTGACAAAGGGTTGTATTCCATTTCCTGGATTGTCTAGATTGTTAGACAATCGGCAATGGTACTAACTTTTCTCTTATTAGAGGCGCTTATCACGTCTACCAGTCTCTTCGAATCGCTCGTGGTACAGTACCACTTGTGTCGCACTAAAACTGTTAAGGCGTATGACTGAGCTAATTTTAAACATGATTTTGCGTAAAACAGAGGTGACGGACTCGATCGATTTCGTCTTCTTTCCCCGTGTGGAACTTAATCGTGTGGGGATTCATCGTGTGTTTCGCAAGTACTCATCGACGTGTGATGTTGATTCCACCGATCGAAATAGAAATTTTATTATGGATTTTGTAAACGTGGAGTGTCGCGCGGAAGACTTTCATAAATGATTAGTCCGCGCGCATTTATAGTGTCCACGAGTGTTTTACGCGAGTGTCCTTTGCGAGAGGATGCCAACCCGATTCTGAGAGTAGGAGAAGATCTGGGAGAGGCATCAGGCAGCGACGGAGCATCCTTGCGGTATCATTTTTTTGGAACTTATTAGAATCTTTCTTCTATTTAATTTTGAGTTGTTTTATTTTAGATTAAAAAAAAAATGATTAAAAAAAAGGATGATTTTAAAATTATTTTGAAATTTTGTAAATACATATTTTTAAGAAAATGTATAATTATTTTTATAAATATAATTGAATGGTGAATTATATAAAAAATTCAATGCTTATAAAAATTATACATTTTGAATATTATATGATTTTATTTTCAAGAGAACTTTGCATTTAGTAATATTTTTTGAAATATTAGTTGATTTTTTTCACTGTGTTTTAATTTGGATTTCATATTTTTTTTGTTACAGAATCATCGTAGCGACATTGCTGATATAACTCCGCTGTTGCGCATCGGATTGGTGAGTGATAAATTATAACGTTAAATAAATTATAATTATAATGTTTTTATTGGGGTAACGGATGTGTAATTTTATTAATTACTATATATCTACAGATGAATGTGCATCAATTTATTAAAAATATATATACAGATAATTGTATGTATTCTATACATCCGTTATCTTAAAATGGATAAATAATAACAGATTAAAATAAAAACTTAATCCTGAATATCTTTTTATTATATGGAATTTATTGTGCATGCACTATGAAATTTATAATGTCACGTTACACCTACTCAGTAAAAAATGTTTTATGCATGAATATGTATAAATATGTATGAATAAATATCCATCAATATGTATAATCATATATGAAATATGTCCATACATGTTCATATATCTCTCTTTTGTAAAATTATTTTTTAGTGTGAAATAATAATAGTAATGTGAAAACATTTTAAAAATAATTAAAGCGTTAATTTTCATTGTTCGTTTCAGAAAAAAAATAAGTTTGGAAAAATGTAAAAAAAATTGTTCATACACAATTATATATAATAATTTTATATATAATTTTATATAAGTAATTTTTTTACATTTCTTCAAACTTGATTTTTTTTTAAAACAAATAGTATAAAAATTATCCTTTGATGTATGAACATATACGGACATATTTCATATATGATTGTACATATTTATGGATATTTATTCGTATATATTTATATATATTCATGCATAAAAAATTTTTTATCACTTTGAATTAACAATACAAATATTCAAACTAAGTAAGGACTATTAAGAGCCAAACGTTAGACGTTTTTATTGCGGAAACAGCATATATAATTACATTAAAGACATCAATTAAAAATTAAAAAATTAAATATTAAAAATTTGATTTAACCATACGTTTAATATGGTCGAACTTTAATATGATCATCAGTAGGATCTATTAACATTGAATAATGTGTTTAGCTCTTAATTAATTAGAATCGCGTTTAGCTCTTAATAATCCTTATTTATTTTGAATATTTGTATTGTTATTTTAATCGAGAATCATTATATTTATTAGTAATTGTTCACTTTGAATTGTTTCTAATTATTATTAAATTTAGCTCAAATTTTTTTGTACTAATTATAAATTCATACGCGTTAATGTGAACGCTTTGTTATTAAGTAATTTAAACTCAAAAGTACAATAAAAAATAGATTTTTTCGATGATCGTTTTTTATATTATTATAAAATAATACATTTTGGAAGTTAAAATGAAGAAGAATAAAATGTTCGTATTTTTGAAATGTATGAAATATCGGAATTTAAAAAATATAAAGATTATATAAAATAATAATTAAAGTATGAAATTATTGTCTATGAATATCATTATATAGAATAGTGATTATTAGTTTAATAAATATTATTTTATTATTTTTCCTATCCTCAAATATTCATTTAGGATTAAGTTTTATAGAAGTTGATGCAAAAAAGCACCTATATACACATTTACGTATAATATGAACTGTTTTCTAAGGAATTCCATTTATTGTTTCACATTTCTTTGTACACAACTTACTAATGAAATGATAATAAAAAATTTAATGTAGAGCATATAATTTTAATCTCGCTTTTTTGTAAAGACATTTTTATTAATTATTATTATTTATCTCAATGCACTTACTTCAGCCTAATATTTTATAACTTATTCGTATATAATAATTGGATTTTATACCAATTAAAGTAGTAATATGAAGAAAAATCCAATATACATTATCAAGAAATATAAGAATTTTATTTTATAATTATTTTAAAATGACGTTCAGAGTTTTGACTTAAAATACTTAATTTTGAAATAATAAATTAATCAAAAAATTCTAATAATATACAAAATACGATATGGATTTATTTATTGATATGAGGGAAAATTATCCCTTTCGGATCTTACATCATTTATCTGAATTTTTTATCTCCACATGTTTCGAGATGAGATTCAGCAACGAATTGTTCGAATCGTTAAAAATACGTACATAGGCCTTGAATTTTATCAGATAATTGATTTAATAATTTTCAGTCATTTATTTTTAAATTAAGTTTTATTGAATATATTATAAAATTTACATTAAGAAATTTAATCTAGTTTCATAATATTAGAGATTCTTGAAATAAATACGTTATTAATATGAAAATTTTTTTAATTTAGATTTATTTTTAGTCGCACATTTATATTTTTGATTTTGAATAAACGCGAATAGAAAATAAACACAAAATTTATTATGTATGTTAATAAAATTATTATTATTAATGATTATTAATGATAATTGTTTATTTTAATATTTAATCAATTTTATTAATATGATGGCCTTTTCGCGACGCGTTCGTGTTTCGCCCATCATACAGAAGCGTAAAGCTTACGTTTATTGCCGATGATATATAGTCGCCAGCAATGGACAGCAAAAAGGAATATATTTCCTTGTTATCGATATCTGGCTTATAAAGTCAGGATATTGGTCAGGAACAACGAAAGGTGAATCCAATCTGGCCAGAAGAAAGAAGAGAATCTCTACGAGCCCAATGAACAGAATGTCTAAAATTGACATAAAACAATTTTAAAATATCTTTTAAAATTCTTTATCAATTCTTCTTATTTTAGAATTCTTGAAATATTTTGATAGAAGATGTTTCTAAAAGAATTCTTAAAGATATCTTAAAGTTGTCTTTATGCGTCAATTTTAGATATTCTGCTCATTAAGAGATACATTAGTATGTGATACCAATTTCATTTGTAAAAGGTAAACTGAATATTCGGGAGGGTAATTTGCTCGCAAATTGCGAGTTTTTATATTTTTTAAGAATTATTTAGAATACAAACAACAAGGCTAATGAGAGATAGCGCGGATAATCAAGTTTAAGTTTTGTAGATTAAAGAAATCTACAAAACACTTGCGCTTGATTATCTGCACTAATTCTCATTAGCTTGTTGTTTGTTTATTTGTTTGTATTTTAAAAATGAAAGCCTGCTTTAATTATTATTGTTTATTGCTTCTTTATTATTAGTATGATTGCGATTAAGTTAGTTACTTAACTCCCGCTGAGTTATTATCAGCGATAGAACATTGGTTGCATTCAGCAGAGAAATCAATTTTGCAACTGTTGTAAAATTCTTTAATGTGTTTAGTTTATACATTTAAATCCATAAGGAACCAAAAGCAAGAATCAATCGAATTGAAGAATTTTGCAAATTTGAGAACTACTTTTTTTGATGCAGTCATTAATGTATTATAACGTTATTGCACATTTATGAAGTAATGTAGGTAGAAATACACGAATGGAGATAGGTATACGCAAATAAGCACGAATAAATGAAAATAGGGTAGGTAGGACAATAAAAATATGGATAGGTAGAGACAATAAGTATAAATAGGTAGGGATAAACACAATCATTTTTAATTAAAAAATTAAATTATTACAAATAAAATGACACTTCAATAAAATTTCGCGGTCGGGTAATTAAATTTTATTTTAAAAATTATAAAAAAAAATATGTATAATGAAACTAAAAGATATTACATGATGATAAATTTGACTAATAAATTATGTGACATGTAAGTAGGGATACATAGACATCATATGCACATACTTGATAAATAGAAAAGAGGGATTAAAAATTAAATAATATTTTTAATTAATTTTAAATTTTATTTAATTATCAATAATTTCCAATTATCAAATATAAAAATAAATCAAATTATATATAATTTTGAATTTTTTCATTGAATTTTCAGCTCCCCTGAAATTTAACTTAATTAAATTAAATTAATTTCTTATATAATTATAAAATTCTATACATATATTGGGAGTACAAATTAAGATTGTAATTAATTTTTTGTTATAAATAAATATATGTATAATAGTATTAAGTACATAATATAAAATTTATGTAAATTATGTCCAGATAAATGCCATTATGTTTACTTTTGTAATTTGCAATAATTACTAATAAATTATACAATTATTGGAACGTTTATATCCTTATTGAATATATCTATTCAGTACATGTAGCATTTATCTTGTCGTAGTAAATCAAATTTATTGTTGCTTTATTGATATAAATTATACGGAATCGACGAAACGTATGACAAAAATTGTTTATTAATTTAATGAGTTTGATAAATATTTAATTTTAAAACTTTCTTTAAATTTGAATTTTATTGTAAATATCAAGAAGTCATTAATAATTTCGAGTGACTTTTAATTAAAAATTTCATGTTTAGAATAATCTTGTCTATAATAGAAAAATTTTTAGTTTAGAATAATTTTTCTTTGTATTTAATATACAAATTTATTAAATAAGTCGGTGTAGATTGAAGCTTTGACTGAGATAATGGTTAAATGTAACCATTTATTGTTAATTAATGTTACTTCTTGTTTGCTTTTTGACATTTATATTTTTAACATTATTAGAATTACAAGTATATTTTAGTGATTGATTCATTATATGAAAGACTTCATCGCTGTCCCTCGCGTCAGATACATGCCAGTGAATGTGTAGTTTGCAGCGATGGAAAGTCATAATTATTTTCATCATGGAGAATTATTCCTCGTCGCTTCCCATTCGCAAAGTCTAGTTTGATCCCATTAGAGATTCTTGTATAGGATCGGAATTAATCCCGCGTTTTCGTCTGTAATTACTGGAAGTAATAATTTTGTCAGTGAGTCAGTGACAATTGCTATATATTTGAACTCAAGTCGCGAAATTAATTTAGAGGTATATTTTAGTATTTACACTAGTAATATTTACACTAGTATTTACACTAGTACAATTTTCATCGCTTTCTTTGTTTTATTAAATGTTCTCCTACTAGTAATGATATTAGTAATAGTACTGTCTTAATAACAATAGAAATTTAGTTATGCAATTAATATGGATATATAATGATTATTAATAATATTATTTGTTTAAATCCAAACTATTAAGTAAATAAATTTAAAATAAATTTGTATAAAATAAATTTTACAAATAGTTTGCTCAGTTTTTGATGATTCCTCTAATAAAAATATGGTTACGAATGTATTTAATTTTCTAACTATTATTTTAAAATTATTTTTAGATATTGGACATCTCGCCATTCCAGAATATTATTAATTATTAATTTTTACATATACTTTTCTATGATAAAATACATTCAGATATTATGAGATGATTATATTTAACATATTTTTATTTTTGTTGATGAATTTATTTTTGTTGATGAATTAAAAATGTGTAGCTACAAAAAAATTCGAAATAAGTCGAATGGGTAATACTCTCGTATTAGCGGGATATTAATAATTAAAATTTTTGGAAAATATAGAAAAATAAGAAATAATTAAATTTTACATAAATTTTTCAGTATAAAATCTTCTTTAAAATCTCGTTATTATCGACTTATCTCAAACAGTTGGTACCCGAAAAACTTTTATACTCATATATATATATATATATATAAAATTACAACAACGCATGTTTTATTATTATTATAAATATATTCCTTCGTAATCGCTATTCCATAAAAAAATCATTCTATCCGTTTTTTTTTTAATAAGAGATTTTAGTGATGTGTGGCAGAACATGTTTTCTCGCGAATTTTAATATTAAATTAAAGATAAAAATAGTAATTATAATTGATATACCAAAATTATTACTTATTATCATAAGTAATCTGAAAGATTCACACCTTTCTGTAACAAGACCGCTAGTGTTTAATGGATTGCTTAATTTTTCTTTACGAATAGACATCGTGAATTTGACATAGAAAGTTCATTCTTCTTTCTATCGGATGCTAACTATAGCCAAGGCAGAGGGACCTTGATACATTTACATTATTGGAATAAGTTATCTTGAACGCGATGAAAGTGCTGCCATAAGTATATTAATGACTTTTTATAGCAATATTAATACTTTTTATAATTGCAACCCAGGAAAAATGTTTTATATATAACTATGTAAAATTATATATGTGTAAAATTATGTATCTTTATATATATTTGTATATAAAATTATATGTAAGATTGTATAAAATTATAATATAATTTTATATAATTATATATAAAACATTTTTTTCCGAGAAGTTAAAGTTAATAGTAAATGCAATTTAATTATTGTCAGTGTTTCATTTTGCGTTTATCGATATTTCATTAAATATTTGTTTAGGAAAATTTATGTTATCATATGTATTTTTGATGTCGTATAATCCCGCATTACTAAAATTTGTTAGTTATACTCTTATAATATCATTTTTATTATATTTTGAATAGCATTTATGATTTTATATTGTATTGTAAACAATTGTTATTATTGTAATATTGAATTGTATAAAGGATTTTTCAATAAAAGGTAATATAAAATACAAAAATTGCCAAAATACAAAAATATTAATATAATATCATTATCAAAATACAGTAAAGTAATTAGATATACAAATAAAAAATAAATTAAAAATATATTTACCTGTAAAAACAGGCTATTAAATTTATTATAGTAGTCCATTTTTTTACAGATGAGTATACTTATAAAGTAAAGAGAACCGCCAATAAAATTTGCGGAGGTGGTGGAGAGTCTCTAGCTGATTTCTGCTAAATTAAACCTTAAATTAATAATATATGATTGGAAAAGTTTAAAGTGTATTTAAAGTCTCAATAATTGCTAGTAATTATAGAGACTTTGAAATATACTTACATATTAGTAATTATGTTTGGTAAAAATGAGCTTAAAATTTGCATTAAAAAAACATAATTTCGTAATTTCATTTTTATGCAAGCGCATATTATAACACAAAATTCACTAAATTAACTAAATTAACTTGTTTGAATATTCAATTTCGAGTTTCTTAAAATTCAACAACTTTTATTTCACAGTAGGAGATGCGAAATTGAAATTTTCGTTTAACCCATTAATAAACATTGTATCATTAAAAGATTTATTAAATAAAAATGTAGAGATTGTTATTGCAGAACCAGAATTCGGATTTTCTTGAAATATACACAAATAATTTTGTGTTATGATATGCATGCATTTTGTATACGAGATATCGTATATATATATATAATAAACAAAAATGTCGTAAAAATTTATAAGCAATTTTTGTATTTTATATTTTATATTAAAAAGATTTAAGTCTATTTTTTGTGTTGTATTATATTCTATTATGTCTGATTACTTTATATATTATAATTTTTTCTTTTTTTTTCTTTTTATTTTGGTATTGAATAAATACACTGCATGAAAATATAATATTAAATTCGTATGTAATAAAGACATTCAAATCTTGAATGAGCAAACCTCGAGTTACGTGTAAAGTATCTCTTATAATTAATTTGCCATAAGAATATAACTGTAATATATTATGTGTGTTATACTACAATTATATTAATTAATACAATTATATTAATTGTTACATGTAACTTGATGTTTGCTGAAAAAAAGAGACAACCATTAAAAATTGGGGGAGGGTCTCTACAGAATCAATCTTATTTTTATTAATTTAAATTTTCTTTACAATTTTAAATTAAATGTAGTTTGCTTACAATTAGAAGAGTTGCAACTTTATTCAAATTGCAAATTGCAATATGATAAAATAGCGCATTGATTGGTCCGCCATGTTTCAGGAATTCCCGTCCTATATTTGAATACTTATATATGTATTACTTTTAAATTTCAACAATGTAATTAAAATTAGATATTTTAAAGGTATTAACAAATAAATTTCTTATATTTGATGCGTCCAAGAAACCGCTATTAGCGCTACTTCTGTCTTCGAATTCGTTTATTAAACAAAGGATAGAATGATACAAATAACGCTATAGCATCTTCCCGAACATTATATATCGGCTTTGAATCGCATGAAAGCTCTTTTTTTTTGCATGTGATGATACAAAGTAGAGTTTTTATTGGATGTCGCTCGTCGCTAATAGCGGCTCTCATCGCATCCAGTGTATAATAGGCCGGTATTCATAGTCGGTTCTTATTTTAAGATCATTTTAAATAATATTCTAAAATGCTAATACGGCTTTCTGATTGGTTCATGACATCTTAAGACTGTACTTAAGACTAAGTACTTAAGACGATCTTATAAAATCTGTCTGTGAATACAGGCA
>Ga0157364_1008121_pt1 | contig 10864 bp, 10 predicted proteins | sample AttsexASBM2_FD_111476 | JGI IMG/M metagenome (GOLD analysis project Ga0157364, IMG submission 111476) | Fungus gardens microbial communities from leaf cutter ant in Ribeirão Preto, State of São Paulo, Brazil - Atta sexdens ASBM2 | ecosystem: Host-associated > Fungi > Mycelium > Unclassified ... | reverse complement strand
TTACTCAAGAAAATAGCAAATCAAACCACTCATAAGTAGGGAATTCAGATAGGAGTCTCTTACTCCCTTCCACTTATGGTTTATATATTAATCTAAAAATACTAAGAATGAGCCTAGAGAATAGAAACTGAGACTATAAAAAAGAGTTCTAAGATCTCATAAGTATATAGTTCTCTCTTCATTTGCAATCTGACATCAACTCAATGATTGTTTTCTGTTTGTAAATACTAATTCTATTTCTCCTCAGTTACTTCCACTGGTTACCTCTACTCATGAATCTATTATAGATCCCTTTGGCTTCTGATCCAGCTTGTTCCTGTCTTATCTTACTATTTGAATGTTTATAGCTATGTTGATCATGCTTATAAGTGTCTGTTCTTTGTAGCTAGTATTTTACAAGTGCAGTAGCATTTATTATCACTAAAGACCTTGTCTTTTCAAGGTCTAGTTTAATTAATGGCTATTATACCATCTTTTAAGTAGATGTTTGCTTAAAAGAGCTTGAGATATTACAATTCAAACTTCAAAGTATTAAGGAAGAAAAGAACCTTATATTAGGTTAACACAAGAGAACTCAATGGAGTTCCAAGTACAAAGTATCTACCTTATATACACTTGGCTAATGGACTATACTATACTAAATCTAGTCTACTCTAAAAGACATATGGTATAATATCATCATTCTAGAACCTTTTATATTATTTTGTATAATACATGATCATGTGACCATGACTGTGACATGTGATGAATATGTGACATTATACTAACCCCTAATTCTATGTCCAAAAATATAAAAATTAAAATAAGAAATAAAATAACAATAACTTTCAAGTAGGTTTCTATTGAAGAGAGCCTGAGACATTACCTAGGAGCATCAAGTCTTCTCACTAAAGCTCTTAAATAAGTCTTAAGTACTTGAAAACCCAGATCTCAGGAAGACAAGATCTTTAGAAATAAGAAATGCCACTCATGAACAACTAGCTACAAAGCACAAGTACTTATGAAAGTACTTTACATAGTTACAAATATTTGGATAGTCAGATAAGACATGAACACATTGGATCAGAAGCTAATGGAGTCCAGAATAGTTGTACAAGTAGGGACAACTGCAGAAATAGTAAAAGATAAATGGAATGAATATTTACAAGTAGAAAGTAATCATTGGGTTGATGTCAAATAGCAAATAAAGAGATAGCCATGTACTTGTAAAACCTTAGAGAGCTTTTTTACAGTGTTAGTTTCCATTCTCTAGTTTTATTCCCTATATTTTTAAACTAATATATAAGCTACAAGTAAAGAAGAGTAAGAGAGAGAACTCCTATCTGAATTCTCCCACTTGAGAGCAGTTTAACTTCCATTTTATCAAGTAAGTGTTGTTAGTACCTACTATTACTTTTGGGCAAGTTTCAGAAAGTTCTAGTAGTTTGGAAAAGGCTAGTGAGATGAGTATTAGCTGGTATCTTCAGTTATAAGGTTCAACTTGAAAGGTACTTTCAGAGTGCATTATCAGAGTTGTGAACAATGGACTTGACTTTATTCTATTTTTATTTCTTTTTATTTTATTTTCCTTTTCTCATTTTCTCTTATTTTATTTTTAAATTTCTTTTCTTTTTCTTTATTTTGAACTTATGTAGAAGATGTGATATGATGGTCACATAAGTCACAGAGGCATGATGAAGGCGTGACAACTGTCACAAGGAAGTCACAGTCACACAAGCATATGACACAGAAGGATATAGAAGATTCTAAAACAGATGACATCATATAATATAGCAACAATATGTTAGTCTTATGAAAAACAGATGTACTTTAGGGTAGATTAGTTGTAGTGTGCACACAGACCATGGTCTGTAGTATATCAGGTAGACTATCTTGTACTTAGAACTCTATTGAGTTCTTTTGTATTACTCAAGAACTTAAATCATAATATATTATTTGGAATAGATAGTGTTGTTAAAGGCTCTTAAGGAGCTTGTCACACAGTGTAAGGTTTACTGTTTAGAAGTGTGTTAGTAAGGAAAAGTATTTATGAGCAGATGTTACTTGTATATTTCTTTTAATATCTTTTCTAACTTCATTCTTTTTTATTTACAAGAGTTCTTTTAAGGTTTTGTGTGTTCTAATTCTATTTTATATTATTGTTTCTATATCTTCTCTTGATTCTGGAAGCTGATATCATTCTCTTTGAATTCTTTAGTACATAGTTAAGGGCTAGTATTGTATAGTTCTTATAATACTCTAGCATAACTTCTTTTCTGCTTAATTTCTATTAGTTTTTTTCAAGTTTTGATATGCTTCTGGACCACTACCAGTGAGACCATACTATAAAACCAGTTTCTGCTATTGAGTCTAAAATATCTAAGATATACTCTCTATTCTCTATAAAATAGTCAGAATTGGATAGGTTCATTACCAAGAATCTCCATATAAGATAAATAAGACCTTCTAAGTCCCCTATAACTATGCTAGTCTTCTTTATTATGAAAAAGAATGGCTCTCTTTAGTTAGTATAGAACTATAAGACTCTTAATGTAATTGTTACAATTATAAGCTTAGCTTAGATTACAACTTAGACAAAGATTTAAGTAAGAGAGAAGAGAATGATCAATTGGTAAAGTATAAGGATACAAGCTTATATCTACAGCTATATATATCTAGTAACCATGAGGAAAGAAAAAAGTATTATTTAGGAAACAGTAAGGAAAGAATGAGAAAAATATAAGAAGGCTTCTACTACTACATGAGGAAGATACAAAACATAGTAAATATGAGTCATGGAGTGAAACAAACCTTATATGTGTCCAAGCTATATTATATATAATGTTATGATTCAAGACTCAAAATGTTAAGTTAGGAAAAGAGCCTTGTATAAGATTTATACAAAAGAACTTAATAGAGTTCCTAGTATAATGTATCTATCTTATACATGCTAGCTAGTAGTCTGTGTGCAACTAATACTAACCTATTCTAAAGTTTATATATTATCTATAAGGTTAATATATGATGAATATATTATATAATATTATTGTTTTAGAATCTTTTATATTCTATTATTGTGACACATGTTCATGTGACTGTGACTGAATTGTGACAGTCACATGTGATGTCATACTATAACAATGACTCTAAGTTCAAAATAGAAAAATAAATGGAAAAGAAAATCAGAATAAGAAAGAAAAACAAAATAAACCAAGTCTATCATCTTTAACTCTGACATATGAGATGAACATCTATTAAACATGAGATAGCAGTTATAACACTAATAACCATTAAGAAAAAGTATTTGCTCTCTCTAATATCTAAACTAATCATCAAGCTTCAAGACATCTATTACTTTACTAAGCTAGATGTCTGTTGGAGATTCAACAACATTCACATTAAGTCTGATGATAAGTGATTAATAGCCTTCTACACAAACTACAAACTTTATAAATCTTAAGTCAGCTTCATCACATTCCAGATCATGATAAATGATATCTTTTGAGATCTTATAATGGAAGGTATCATAATAATATATCTAAACAACATTCTTATTTTCACCTGGATATTGGAGAAGTATTATAGAGCTATTTACAGTATAATGAAGGTCTTAGCTAGGTACAAACTATTTTTACATTCTAAGAAGTGTAAATTTAACAAACAGTAGATTGAGTATCTAGGTCTAGTTATTTTAGAAGATCAAGTTAAGATAGATTCTATTATCAAAATATAGGTCTTGCTTCAAGCAGATATTTATAGTTATTCATGTAAAGAAGAGTTGGATCAAATATAGAAACTTATCCAGAAATAAATATAGTTGTCTATAAGTGTAGATAAAGTATCTAGGTTGTATATCAGGCTAGAGAGCTTATTTATAAACTTACAACTAAACCTTAGATAATGACTTTGGCTTCAACTTATATGTTATGCCACTATTTATTGTATGGTCATAATTTCAGACAAATAGTAGAGTTAAGAGACTTAAAAAGAAAACTAAGTTGATTAGTCAAGTGTTATAGTACATGGGAACACTAACATTTTTCTTGATTTAATATTTCTTTTATTTTTATTTTTATTTTTATTTTATTTTTTGAGAACAATGAAGAAGTATGTGACTACAGTCATATGATGTGATGTAATAAGTCTGGAATATAGTAGAAGAAACTAGAACAATGACATTAAGAAACAATATAGTAGACTTATGGACAATATATCAGATATATGAAGTTTGGACACTAGCTTTTTCATTTAAATTTAAATTTCTTTTTCTTTTTTCTTTTATTTTCTTTATTTAGATCTAGGGTTAGGGTTAGAGTGACATCACAATCACACAATATCATACATTGGTCACATCAGATGACACATTCACAGTAATGGTTACAGAGAAAGGTGTAGAAGGTTCTGAAAAGATAATGTCATACAACATGTATTATACATGTTGACCTTTAGGCAAACACATGATAATTTAGGGTAAGCTAGAGAAGTAGTAGCACAGACCATCATAGTTTAATATATAAGGTAGACAATCCTGTACAGAGTTCTCTATCAAGTTCTCTTATATTAACTCTAATACAAGATTCTTTCCATTGGCCCACTCTAAGGTCTTTGAGTTGTAACACAATATGTGTCAGAGCTGAGAACATTGGACTTGATTTATTTTCATTTTATTTTCATTTTTATTTTCTCTTCTTTTATTTAAAAGTTAGGGTTTAGTATGATAGTCATATCTATTACAAACTAGTGACATGCAAGTCACATGTCATATAACAGGGTCACACAAATCATGTGGTCACAATGGAAGGATGTAGAAGGTTCTAGAACTGTTACAACCTTAGTTTAGAGCTTAGGTTGCACTTAGGCAAAGACTTGAGGAAGTAAAGGGAATGATATACAAGTGGTAAAGCATAAGAATACAGGAATGTATCTATGCTATACAGGAAATAAGGTAGTTGTCCATTGTACATGAGGCAAATGAGTTATAGAACATGAGGATAAAGTAAGAGTATAGCACCTACTATATGAGGTACTGACTGAGACTATTGTGGTACAGCTGATCCTGTCATCATTATCCTTGACCTTAGCTCATGTTGCATCCATGAGGCATTGATCGTAACAATACACTGTTTTCAGCATTCATATCTCCATGAATTATATCAACACCTCGAGTTTTCCTACTACATATATTGCCACCATTTTCTTATTAGGTCCAATTATGACTTGACCTCGATTGTTGATGGCTATAAAATATGGTTCATGTAGCAGTCCTCCTTGAAACATGGTTATCAGATAACCATTTCATGATGTTTTGGTGTTGTATTTGTTATCCACCAATGCAGTTACTACTTCTTTCCAAAAATCAAGATCTTGTTCTCCTCTGGATCGAAGTGATTGGTAATGCAGGGGTAGTCTGAATAATCTTGTTTGTGTAGGTGAGCAGATGAATTTCATGTACTTCATCAGATTGTCAACTTTGTCATTTATAAAGCTCGATGTTGTTGTTGATAATAAGAATTCAGATACCTCATATAGTTTGATTAGAATAACTTCTTCATCCTCTACTCTTCCTTTGTTTGATTCCTTCTTCTGTTCCCTGTCTTTGTACAGATCTTGTATTTCTCTGATATTGTCGTTCACATATCAATTTCTTCATCCACTATATGCATCCAATTTGTCAGCTAACATCCTCTGAATTTGATATAACTTATCTTCCATATTGCTTTGGATGAGATACCATAGATCCTCTGATATCCCCAGGATGTTTGTAGTATTTGTTGTCCTGTTATTAATGCTAGCTTTCAAAATTGTTTCCTCTATTTCTGTGATTGTCGTATTGGTCTCTCTAGCTATCTTCATCATGTCTCATACTTTCTTTTGCACATCTATCATCACTTCTAACCCTTTCAATGTCTTGTGGTATAATCTTGTCCAATTATCTCATTTGTCCTTGAATATTTTGGCTTCATCCATGTTTTTTAATTTTCTGATGATATAAAGATTGGGAGAGGTAGGTGCAGTCATGTAGTTGTTGGTGATTTGAGAAGACATTTGTTAAGATTCAAGTTGTTTGAGCTGTCGAAATGGGATTTTTACCCCCCCTCTTTATAGGTTTTGACTTGAAATCCTCATCCAATAGTCTTCAATCACCTCTTTTGCATGAGGCAACCCCATTTCTGTGATCCATTGATCATGTTCATCTCTGTAGCTCTTCCAGTATAATAGGTATTGTGTCCTTCTTTCTCATTTTCTATGCTTCTGTACTTCTTTGACTTTATATTCCTCTTCTTTATTAACAATCATAGGCAGAGGTGCCGGTCTCATGTGTTGTCCTTTGAACTGTGGTTTTTTGCATCTTGTCAGCAGGTCTTCATTGAACACATTGTGTATTATCCATCCTTCTAGAAGTTCCAGTTAAAACACTCCTAGACCAATATCCTTTGAGATTCTAAAAGATCTGTATCTTTTTTGATCCAACTTCTTCAAGAGTCTGTTCAAATGAATATTTTTGTTCTCCAGCCACATGTTGTCTCCAACCTTCAATCCTTGAGGATTTCTTTGTTTCTTGTTAAATTGCTTCTTCATATTCTTCTGAGCTGCTTCCATTGACTTTATGGCCTCTTTTCAGCTTCTTTGTAGTTTCATTAGGAATTCTTCTAGTTTATGTATCTCTGTTTGTATTTCGAGGTTTCCTTTCCAAGAATGTCTTCCAAAGTTTAGAATGAATGGTGTCTGACCGGTTGCTACATGTTTCTTGTCATTGTAATGAAATTCTGCTGCCGCTATCCATTCTGTCTAGTTATCTTGCTGATAATTGACATAACATCACAAGAATATTCCTATCTCCTGATTGATCCTTTCTGTTTGTCTGTCTGATTGTGGATGATATGCTGTTGAAAGTATCCTTTTGATTCTCAATGCCTTTGTTAATTCCTCTATAAATCTTGATGCAAATTGTGGTCCTCTGTTGCTGAGGATTTTCCTTGGAATCCCATGCATTTTTCAGATTTCATCCCAGTAGATCTTGGCTATTCCTTCTGAAGAGACATTTGTTGTTGTCACCTTTAATCAAATCATCTTTGTAAATCGATCCACTATAACCACAATAGCATCCATCCTATTTGACCTGGGTAGTGGTCCAATAACATTGATACTGATTTTTTGCTATAGTTCTGATGGTATTTCGAGTGGGTGAAGTTCTCCAGATTTCTTCTGATGTTGGACTTTATTCTGTTAATGCTTGAAGTATCCTTGAACATATTTTTTGACATCTTCTTTAAGTCCTGGCCACCAGTAGTTCCTTTTGACCAATTCCATCATTCTTTGTTGTTCTGGATGACCCACATCTGCAGGATTGTGGTTCTCTTGTAGAATTCTTTCTTTGATCTTTCTGTTATTTGGGATGTATATCTGTTCATCCATATAGGTTATTCCATTTTGCTCCTAAGCTAGACCATTTCCTTTCTTTAACTCTTGTTCTACTTTATGCTTCTTTGTGTTATTTCTTTATATCTCCTCCAGTAAATCTGAGTCTTTAATTGTCTTATTTCTTCTTAACATCATTATCTCTGCTGCTGTTTTTCTTGTTCACAATTCTTCTTTGAGCATCTAAACATCCTTGTTGTCCTCTCTTGTATCTACCTAGTCCTTTCTTGATAGAATATCTACCCTTGTGTTTGTCTTTCCAGGTATATGCCATAAAGTGAAATTGTAATCTTGTAATTTTAGGTACCACCTAGCTTGTCATTTGTTTAACTTGTGAAGTTCTCTGAAATATTTCAGATTTTCATGGTCCATCCAAATTTTGAATGTTTCCACCACATCCAACAGATATTGTCACTATTTAAATAAAGCTTCCACAATCACTAGTAATTCCTTGTTATATATTTCATAATTTCTCTCTGCTGGTTGCATCGTCCTGGATAAGAATGCTATCAGTTTCCATTTTCCTTCTTGTTCTTGAGATAGTACTTCTCCAATAGTATGTTCTGAAGCATGTGTTTCTACTCTGAATTTTTCTTCTCTCTTTGGGATGGAGAGTACCAGTTGACTTGTTATTTTCTCCTTTAGCTCTTCTAAAGCCTTCTGATGTTCTTTATTCCATGTCCATTCTTTTTTTCCTTTCAACTTGTTTAATAGTTTTGCCATGTGACTGAAATTTTGAATAAAATTTTTATAAAAGTTCACAAATCCTAAGAAGCTTTCTACATCCTTGACTTTCATCAGCATTTTCTATTCCTTGACAGCCTTGATCTTTTCTTGTTCCATCTTGACTTGTCCTTTTCCAACAACTACTCCTAGTATTGGAATTTCCTCCATGTTGAAGTTGCATTTTGACCTTTTAAAACACAAATTGTGTTTTTCCACAATCTTCAAAAACCTAGTTGTTTGTTCTTCAAGTTCCTTCATCATTTTGGCTGCTATAATGAAATTGTCCATGTAATTTGCCAACACTCCTTCATGGAGTAACTCCTGGAAAATGCTGTTCATCATTCTTTGGAATGTTCCTGGTGAGTTGCATAGTCCAAAATACATCACTTGTGGGTCAAATAACCCCTTGTTTGTTAGGAAAGCTGCTTTCCATTCATTGCCTTCTTTAATCCAAACATTATTGTAACCCCAGATAAGATCGAGTTTATTAAAGGATTTGGCCTCTTTCAACTTATCAATTACTTCTCCAATTAGAGGTAGTGGTATCTTGTCCTTTATTGTGACTTGGTTTAGCTTCCTATAGTCTTGAACCAAACATAATGAACTGTCTTTCTTGGGAATATAAAAGCATGGTGCCATGTATCTTGACTTTGATTCCACAATTCAACCAGCTTTTAGTTGTTTGTCCAACCATTGGTTTAATACTTCTTCTTCCTTTATTGTCATTGCATAGGCTTTTGCATTCAGTTCCCTTGGTGCTTCTTCCATGAGGTTTATTTCGTGATCTCATTCTCATCATTCTGGTAGTTTCTTGAATTTCTTTTTGTTGAATAGATGTATGAATAGGTGAATGTACTCTAGTAAGTTCTCTGGATTTGTTGCATCAGGTTCTTTTTCTATTTTGCCATTGTTCTGTTCCTTGTTTTCTATTGCCTATGTCCTTCTTGTTTTGAACTCGATGTCTCAATGTTTCATCTTGCAGCTTTCTGGACATCTTGTAAATCATATCATTCTATTTTTCTAGTTGACTTCTGGGTTATGCTTGACCAACCAGTTATATCCCAGAAACATGTCTGTTCCATTTAAATCTGTTACTGCAGCTTTCAGCTGTTTCTTGTGTCCATTGATTTCAATCTTTAAAGGCACCACCTTGGTCACCTCTCCATTCTTTGTTCCATCTGTATTGAAAACTTCAAATGAAAAGTTTATCAGCTTTGTTTGTATCCTTTTCTCCTTGACTAGCTATTTGTCGATTCCCATATGTGTACATCCAGAATCCACCAATGCTTTAACTTTGAGGTTTTTGCTGCTCTTTGTTTTCATGTTTGCTCACACATTTAATTCTCTTTCAATATTACTCTGTCAGTTTGGAATAACATATTTATTTTGAGAATTTACAGGTGAGATCTCTTATACCATACCTACTTGAAATCTTCTCCAAAACCCTATTTCTTGTCTTCTTCTTTGTCATCTTCATTATCTGATTCTTCTTGAATCTTTTGTTTCTTTATTGATTGCTTTCCTTTGCAATCTTTAGCAATGTGCCCTTCTTTGTTGCATTTGAAACATTTTCAAGTTTCCTTCTCTTTCCTCTTCCAGCATTCTTTGGCTATATGTCTGTACTTATTGCAGTTGAAGCACCTAGGCTTCTTGTCCTTGAAATTATCATTGGACTGTCCTTGCCCTCCATGTATTGTTCTGGTACCTGTCTTGTAATCATGTCATCCTTCTGTAGACTTATACCCTTGTCCTACTGAGGTAATTGCTACCTTCCACTCTTTAAGAGTCTCTGGTACTGCTATGGGCAGGTATCCCAGTATTGTCTTGATTATGTCTTGTCATACATTCTTCTTCAGCAAAAAAATGGCATGTAGCTCATCTGTGTCTGTCTTTATAGCTAAGGCCTCAAACTCTATCATAAAGTCCCCTGTGCTTTGTTTTCCTTGTTTAAAGGTCTTAATCTTCCATTCAGCATCTGCTGCCTTTGTCTTGTCACTGAACATTGTCTTGATTTCCTTGACAAATTCTTCCCAATCTTGGGTTTCTAATTCTTCATCTAGTTTGTTTAGCTTTTTCTGGGTGTAAATACCTGCTATACCTCTTCTAAGATGAGCCAGGATTGCTGTAATCCTATTGTCAGTCTCCATGACCCTATTGCTCTTGAGAAATAATTGAATTCCCCTCTACCAGTCTTTAAATTTTTTTCTATTCCCATCAAACTATTCTGGATCTGGAACCATACTCTTTGGCATAGCAGCCTGTCCATTATTGTTTGTCATTGCTGGTACTGGTGCTATAGATATTTCTTTGTCTGATTGTTTGTATATTTTTTCTAAGGCTTTGTTTGTGATCTGCAAGGATCCAAGTTTTTCTGACAGTACTTCAATATTGTCTATTCATCTTGAACTTATCTTGGTTTTGCTCGTAGTCTATACTACATGTGTTTTGTTTTTTGTCCAGTAGTAACTTCACCTAATTCGTCCATAGACTAACCATTATGTATCTTTTTTTTTGCAAGATGAGTTTGTCAATGCTTTACTAGATGTTACGATCTTAGCTTAGAGCTCAGGTTGCACTTAGGCAAAGACTTAACAAAGTAAAGGGGATGATATACAAGTGGTAAAGTGTAAAAATACAGGAATGTATCTATGCTATATATATATACAGGAAATAAGATAGTCGTTCATTATACATGAGGCAAATGAGTTATAGAACATGAGGATAAAGTAAGAGTATAGCA
>Ga0157364_1008120_pt1 | contig 10864 bp, 3 predicted proteins | sample AttsexASBM2_FD_111476 | JGI IMG/M metagenome (GOLD analysis project Ga0157364, IMG submission 111476) | Fungus gardens microbial communities from leaf cutter ant in Ribeirão Preto, State of São Paulo, Brazil - Atta sexdens ASBM2 | ecosystem: Host-associated > Fungi > Mycelium > Unclassified ... | reverse complement strand
TTTTCAAAGTATTTGTATTTAGAAATATTTTACTTGTTGTGAAAGCATTAATAAGCATAACAATAATCATCATGAACATTATCAAAAGTATTAATAAGCATAATAATAATCATCATGAAAATGATCAAAAGTCAGGTAATATACTTAATTCCATGTCTTGTACTTCTAGAGATCAATTTTCTAACATGCGCACATGTACAGTTATCACAATGTATTAGCATTTCGATATATTCATATACAAAATATATACTTTAGTGTATATCTAGCTGATAATCGATGACTATATATACTTTTCATAATTGTTTTTTTTTCTTCTCTTCGTATATCGTGTGCACTCGCATTTCGGGAAACGATTTACAAGGGCGACGTTTACGATTTTTGCTTTTATTACACTCTTGGAGCGAGAAAACGTTTTTCCACGCGCATATCCTTTTGGACAGTATCTACATATATTCTATTACCTTAAATCAGAGCGTTTAAGCCTGACGTCTGTCACGAATACGAGCGTGCGACCTTTTAAACGTCGTAAAATCCGATTTCGCGCGTGTGAGCCACGAGCCACATACTACACTTTTTTGCTCGTCCACACGGACGGAATTCGCTGATAAGCGAATTAATAAATTGCCGCTGCCATCACCGCCGAACACCGCTGGACCTTATGTTCACCTGCCTGCTTCCAACTCGCAAAAGCAGCAAGTACCTACTGTCTCTTTGTAAGTAATAGCATTTCGCGATGGTAGCCACACAATGTTTGCGCAAGTGGGGAACGGTTAAACAATCGGTGGGGGAATAACGTTTTATCTTAAACTTATGAAGAAACGGGCGTGAAAATTATTGATGGATATGTCGTCCGTTCGAATGGACGATCCCTACGTTCGAAAACTCTTCGGAGAGCATTTTCGAGGTGTGTGATTACACTTCGATAAAAAAAAAAAAATAGAACGAGACTAGTCAGTTTCCGTAAATTTTTTACGTTGTATACGAAACTTCCAAGTGTTCTATCACGTCATAATTTTGAAAAATTTATGTTTAAAGTTGCAAAAAAGGGCAATTTTTGTATATTTTGTCATATTATTTCTACGATATAAAAAGTTTTATGCTATAAAAATTAAGCATGTTATTTTCAATCCTCAAAAAAATTTGTTAATGTCGGCTTAATAAGATATTCAATGGTTTAAGGATTGTGAAAAAGTGAATTAAATTATTAACGATTTACCAAATAGTTTTCAATTATATTTATATATTTAAATATATTATAAAGGTTTTTCTATAAGAATCTGATGTCAAAATTGATAAATTCAAAATTATGAAAGACATTTTATAACAATCCGGATTTTTCAAGTTTTGACATCCGCTATGTTGAATCCACTATTTTGAATTTATTAATTTTTATATTGACTTATATACAATGACCTAACAAACTTTTAAATTTAAATAAATATAGTCAAAAACTATTTCATTAAATTATCAATGACTATATATAGTTTCTTTGTAATAGACTCTATATTTAATTATGAATCTTTTATTAGTCGACACTAAAAAATTCTCTTGAGGACCGAAAGTCATATAACATATTTAATAGCAACATACTTAATTTTGATTATATTAAAACTTCTCTAATACGTTATAACATGATAAAATACATAAAAATAATTATTTTTAACTAATTAAATTGCAAATTGCAAATTTTTCAAAATTGATGGAGCAATATGAAAAACGCATTCTTATTCAGCATTTTCAAAAACTAAAACATGATTAATCTTGTTCCAGTGTTCAAAAAAAATCTTATTTCCGAACAGTGTTAGATCACCTAGTAATAAAAAAAAAGTCTGCGTGCATTAATATTAATGTCTATCGTAAATATATTAATATTAATGTATGAGAAAATCGAGATCTATATCTGAGAAATGTTAGTAGCAGCTCCAAGTACAGCATTTTCATTTTTTATAAAGCATCTTTTACACGCTGGAAGGTGTTCAAGATTTCTAAATTAAGAAACGGCGAATATTCGCTTGGATGAATATTCAAAATTGTTATCAATGTATGTGTGTTTTTTTTTCATTCATAGAATGACGTAAATTATAATATCATCAACGTATGCACATTTTATAAATATTGGAAGCAACCGTAACTCCATCGCACGTTTAATCAGCAATCCTGTTGCTCAATATGTTAGCAATTTAATATGTATTCCTATGTGATGCACGAAATATATTTCGTATTCAATAATTCGTACTGCAGTCAATTTTAATGGTATTTTGATACATACGCTGTATAATACATACATATTTTCCGTGTTCAATACTCGTGCGTAATTAACGGAGAGAGAGAGAGAATAAAGATCCATTAATATTAAAAATCGCGGAAAGGATATTTTTAACGTTACTCTATGTATTGAAAGGCTCTGAAGAAATATCATACACATGTAACTGGTTTCAACTAGCCGATTCCAGCTTGCATTGCTTCTCTCGTGTATGCTATATGAGCTACAGTTTTGTTATATCGTGAAAACAAGTGTAAAAAGAAATCAAAACTAGTTAACAAATATAATCTGTAGCTATGACTTTTCATGAATTTATTTATATATTGTAACTAATTCCCGAGTTGTTCTTTTAAGCATTATTTTAACAACCGGACAATGTTGTGTATGTAAAATTCGTGAATGTAATAAATACAGAATGCGCATTTCCTATTCTTAGCATCTACGCTCCGTTAGAAAGAATTGAATCAGCACAACTTTCTTTAATATTTTACGGAGAAAGAGAAAGAGAGAGAGTCATCTCATTTGTTAAATCAAATTAAATTCATTCCTATAGAAATAACGGCATTGAACATAAGATGAACAGGTTAACGATATCCTACTTAGATAATATTTATCACAATGTATATTTGACAATTGTTTTTAATTTGATCAATCCAATTATGGTGTTTTATATATATGTGATAGAGATTTTTACAAGAGATTTCGCACACAGATATATAGATACGTTCAATAATAAGAGAGTAACATCTATTGAGATATAATCGTAGACATTCACATTTCAGAGGAAAGACAATTTTTCCTTAAATTATTCTTCCAATCTTTGATATGTATCTATTATATGCACATTTTCATTATAAATAAATAATATTAAAGTAATATGGTCGATTCTCGAGTCGATTAAAAGCAATTTATGATCATTAAAGTGATATCAATTATTTCAAATTATTTTAATTGTAAAAAAGATTTCAATTTATTAAAATATTGTGCAAATTTCCAAAAATTCCATTTTTAATTCGAATTAAATTTTTAGCAATATCAAAATGAAAATATTCTCTTAAATGAAATCAATATCTTATCATTGAAAAGCAATGAAGATATATAAATAGTTATAGTTAAAAATGTATCACTGCATTTAATCAGCTCTCACTGGAAAGAATCAGTTATGCCTGTTTTCATCAATGTAGATTAACTTTAATCTCAGTTCAACTAATTCTTTATCATTTTCTAATTCTTAGAACTAGAGAAAGATGAAGCAATTATAAGATTAAAGTTAATCTATATTGATAGAAATAAGCGTTAGTAATAAATTATTCCAATCAATGATATTAGATCGCTGAAAACAGTGATGTGAATAACAAATTTAAAAGCAAAAAAAGTGGAATATATAATTCTATGAATCTATATGAATACTAGTTGAATGCAAATTTCATTTCCATAGATATGAGGGCTTTTACCAAGAAATAGCAATCAAAAATTTAGAAAGCTTTGAAGGTTACATTTTGCAGCTATTTAATATTTTTATAAAATATTAAGTAAAATCTTGGTTCTACAATCACAATCAATAAGATACAAGGCGGAAGAGCAAAGTGTGAATGTTCGAATTTAAAATAAGTGAAATACTCTCTAATTATCAGTCGAATATTTAATCAGTAAAATTTTCATTAATTTTAAGAGAGTACATGACCTTTATAAATTATGGGAAAAATGTAGGCATTTTTCATTCACCGCACTTATCACGCAGTAATATGATGTTATTAATGATGCTAATAATTGAAAATATGGAAGTAAGATTTAATACCATACTGAAATGATAAGCTTTAACAAAGTCAAATTACAACGCGATTATATTGATTGTATTGATATGTATATCATAATCTTATTATTAATTGATAATTTAATTATAATTTAGATAATTATCAATTAAATTATCATTAATGATCAATAATTAATTATCACTTACAATTAATTTAGTTATCATTTATATATTGATAAAAATCTCAATTATTTAATTAGTATTTAAAATTATAAAGATATTATTTCTTTCATATATCAAATAGTCATATCACTTATTATTACTCATTATCACTATTACACATCACTATTAACTATATTACATTTGTATAAAGTTTATTCGTCCAACTTGAGATTAAAATAATATCTCAAAATTAGATTGCACTTAAAACTCGTGCCATTATTTATAAACAATTTTTTATATTTCTGTTTCATATATGTGCTTTTTTATACTATTGCGCCAAAATTACACTTTTTTTTTTATATATTCTTTCCTTATCTCTTGAATAATGGAAAATTTTTACTTATGGCGACAAATTAGTCATTTACACATGAAACATTATCCTCAATCAAGATTCATAAAATGAATCATATTCAATTGCTTCATCATGATTATTTGTAAAATTTTTCCTAATATTTACAGATTTATTTTTAGATAACGAAAAACAGTTACATGTAATATTGGGTAAAAGCGATCGATTGATCAAATTCGATACATGGGTGTCATTATTCAAAGGCAAACAAGATACCTTTTTGCTGAAGAACTAATCTCATATTGTGCCTTTGCACAAATGTTGCTATGAAATATCATCACACTGTGACATGTGCTTATGAACACATGCAAACGAGGAAAAATTGAAAAGAAAAATTTATTATGAGAGACGATGTTTGAGGATGATTTAGAAGCAACGCTAAAAAGCTATTTCTTTATAAGACACACTGAAAAGATAATTTTTTTATACTTAGACTGCATCAATTAATTTTTTTTAAAGCAAAAATTCATTATTCTAGACATTCTTATTCATTCTTATTCTAGAGAAGTAAAGTTTTGCCGATTAACTCAACAATTATGTATCAAACTGATACTAATTAAATATCATTGATTAAATTGTTACTATGACTAATTAATTATACAAAAAAATTAGTAGTAATTAGTAAAAATTAGTAGTAATTTAGCGAATTTTTGAGATAATAGAACCTAAAAAAATTAGATTACATAAACTAAAATAACACAAAAGAATTAGATTATGTAAATTACTTAAATAATGTTTTCATAAACGTATTTTGTTTTTCGTATATAAAAGAATAATAGAATTCATTCGCAATTACGAATATCCTTTTGATCTAGAGTTGTATGAAAGAGCAATTGCAATACGCGCATTGATAATAAAAATGTGGTGAAAATCAAATAAAATGAAGATTTAAGTATGATTTCTGCGAATCAGTCTTGTACGAATCAACATTAGTATTCATTATGCAAGATTTGATAGTTACCGAACCTTAATTGACATAGATGTATCGTAACAATAAACTATAAGAGAAATATACGTAATGTGTTTGATGAAAAGGCAAAATAAAATGCTGAATGAATACTGAAATATCACGTATTCTATTATGCTGGATTATAATTAATGATTATCACAATCAAACTGCACATTTCGTAATGAAATTCTTTTCTTCAACAATTGAAAGTCTCAGAAGATCATCATTCATCATAAATTTTCCATTGTCAGTATCCATCTAAAATTATTTTTCAAATATGTAAATTAATGAAGTAAAATCAACTTGAAATTAAATAAAAAATAAATCTATAATTATTTGTTTTCCTTCTGTCTGTTTTTATTTATTTATTAAGCTTAATAAAAAGTTTTTAGATGGTTTTAGATATTTTCAAGAAAACAGAAATTTAAAATTTCTTGCAATGTCCAAACTGTTCAGAAAATTTTATTAATAAAGTTTCACACGCCAATATCGCTTGCGAGATATTCTGTGTAACTCTATATACATTTTGCATACATTAATACATATAAGTATTGACCCAGACATTTAACTCATGCAACTCAATTCCTAAACTTGGTTCGGCGTGTACTTGCTGCTCTTCGCACTTGAATATTTAACTTGTATTTTATAAAATAATATAGCAAAAATAATATACATCGAGAGAGACGTTGATGGCTGTGTCTACGTACATATGACGAATTTGTGAATTATATTAATAAGAATGAGATTGTTAGTCGCTTTGTATACGAGGAAGCGGATTTCAAATTTATAATTGTCGTCTCGTTATGTCATAATAATACAGCATTATAGAGCGTTAACAGGAGTGTTTTTCCCATGTTTGACAAAATTGGTTTGATACTTTTAACTTTGTAAAATTATGCCGGGAAAATAACGCCAACATAATAATTGGCGCGCAACCGGTCAATTTAATGATATGTTTATTCATTTACGTTTTAGCGCATGCAGTTCAATACCCTTCTTTGATATTTTTATGCAGTAACGCACTGTTCCGTATTTGTTTGTATGCTCGCATAAAGTTACAATCCCGTTAAATACGTTAAATTTAGAAATTGGCACTCCACTTTTCACATACACACTGTATTGAAAATATTCACGATATTTAAATTGAATTTAATTGTATAGACAAAAACATTACACATCATCAACACTTCGGTTATATAATAACTATGTTCAGCAGAATAATTATTTTGCGCCTGTTAAAAGTTTTTCTTGCTATTATAGTATTCTATTCCTCTAGATCCAAATACATAATTCAATGGATGCAAAGTGCTTACTAAAAATAAATACTGACTTCTGTTGAATGTGTCTGTTGAATGACTCATGAAATCGATTAAATGTCCCATATAATAGTTATTCGTACCTAATTTTAGGAAAGCAATCGATGAAAACGCCAAAAATTTCAATATCAACATATAAATAAATATCTGAAATCCTATATATTTTCGATCACAAATTTTTGAAAGAAATTTATAACAATGATATAATTTGATCAGTGAATCACTTTTTTCATAAATTATTTTTCAAATATAGAGATATTAAAACAAAATTGATATATTTTACATAAGCTTCTTCGTTTTTACAAACTGACACATATTTAATTGCGATAACAATATTGATATGATAGAATTATCAAAGCGAATGTTATGTTTATCGTCTGAACTGACAGCAATTAACTTATCAAGTAAAATAAAAGAACAAAGCAATCTTAGATAAACAGTAATTATAGATATAATAGATATCAATCATGTTCAAATATAGATTCTATCATGTGTTGCAACATTCAAAAAATACTAAAATTTAATAAATATTTATTTGAATAGTTCTAAATATTTACTAAATGTAAACATATATTTATTTTATATAAAAACCATTAATTTAATTTTTAATTCATCATTTTTTATTGAGTAAATATTTAGTTAGTATAAGCAAATTATTTAATTGTTGTTTCAGAGAAATATGTATTATTAAAATTTAATAAATTTTATTTCAGAGTAATTTTATTTTATAAATTCTTTATTTTAATACATGTCTGAAAAAAAGAAATGATATCCAAAGTCCAAACGAGCGATCAGATGAAATTCTTTAATGAAAACTTCACAAAGATCCAAAAGAACAAACGATCTCACTCACCTTTCCAAGCCCATGATGGCACTGTACTGCGACGTAAACACTGGATTGCAATCTCTCACTAATCCGCGTGAAAACCAGAGAAATTTCCGAGAGGAAAAATTCTACGAAAAAGAAAGAAAAAAAAAAATTGCCTTGTCACGAAGTCACGACTTTGTTCTACATTCGCGTGTCACAGACGCTCAAACACTCGGAAACTTCTCGTCAATCGTGCTTAATCACACGACAGAAGAGTCTATGCCGTAGGGGATGAGCTGAAGTAGGAGACGGATGATGTAGGCGATGGACGATGACGATGATGACGAAAGAGGCATCAAAGCCATCTTCAGCAGTGGGACGTTTTTCTCGCCGTCTCCCTTATCTGCCTTACTATCTGAAAGCTGGGTCAACAAACCGCTCATGCAAGATGCAGCCGTGCTGTCTGCATCAGATTGATCACAAATAGGCCGCATTACGCACTCTTTGGTACATACATGTGTCCATAGTTGTCATCTCTCCGTTTTCGAAATTTTAGTTTTTTGAAAAATCTCCAACCAACCGCTCAAAATTTTAGTGATCTTTTTTTTAAATGCACGTGTCGATTTTCCTCCGGTTTTTAGATATCCCTTTTTTTTATAAACATATTAGAAAACAACACAAATTTTGATCTCTGGCAAAATAGTGGGAATTCCGTCGATTCTTTAATGGAACACTAATCGAAAGGTGACGACTATGGTCGTGTCTCGTAGTGAATGCTCATTGCTCATTTTTTTTTAGCGAAGGTCACACGACTAAATTGTCATCAATGAATTATCGCGCGACCTATTTATTGCTTAAAAACCAACGACGAGCGACACAACGAAAAGGTACCTTTAACTCATAATATATATATATATATAGTTTTTTATTTTTCTCACCTGAAAATTGACGCAAGACAGTTTGAAATTCGCTGTCCACTTTTATATTATTCACTGCACATGTGATGAATAAATTATCAGAAAATGACACAAACTTCACTTGACGACAATGATCTGAGTCATAATATGCTTTCTCTTCATTCCAAAGGCACGAGGTGAATCGAACAAAGCGATCCAATCTAACACGTGATTTACACGACACGGCGTCGGAATGATTACGTGATTATATTTATCCGATTTAATCGATCTTCAAATGTGTTATCGGACAGTTTAACATAAAAATGCGCGCTTTGTTGATTAGAAGTGGAAATCAAAATAGAATTTTAGATTTCATATTTCTGATGAGTCAAACACACGTTATATTGCAAACTACAATATTATTTGCAATTCATTAACTCGCTACAGTTGTTTGCACAGCGAGAAGCCAATTTCGCAAAGCAATCATAGATGCGTAAAAATAATGATCTTTTTTTTTGCAACCGAAATTAAACGTTTACATTTTTCATTTACATTTATACAACGTCCACCATCCGAGCCCCTACGTCTCGTCTTGAATTTTAATAATGTCTATATCTATTTTAATTAACAATAAGATACAAAAAAATGTATTCTGTGAAATGTAATTTTTAATCAATCTTTTATTTAATAAATCGTTCCGCATTTTTTTAGAAATATATATTTTTTTATTACTATATATGTGTGCGTTACAAGCATTTGCTTCTCGCTATTTCAAAAATGTAGATAATAAAACGAATGACATTGTCGATAGTTAGTACATTTTTCAATAATTAATATTATATATTTATTCATGTAGCACATTGTTTCCGCATATTTGCCCACGCCATTATGACTTATTCACGTTCAAATAGTTTAACCCCAATTCACTCAACCAATTAAGTTAATTTACCCAGTATATGGTACTAATCCATCTACAGTTAAATAAGATCAATAAATTTAATGTGAAAGTATGTACATATAATGTTCTTGAGAACAAACATGTGATCATTTGTGTTATATCATTTAATTCTTAAGAGAATCCTACAGATGATTAGTCGTAATGTAAGAACTTACACACATACGATTTACGTGTAATAGACACATCACTACGTACTATACTATTACAATATCTCACGCATACATACATAAATTTTTGTATAACAATAACGTTCTAATTAAATGTTTAAGCCCAATTCTAAGAATTCTACGTCGTTTCTTCGTACAAACTATTGATTTGTAGACTAATATTTTGTACAAATTGCACAGTTTTTATATGAAATAAATGTTGTCACAATGTGATAATGTTGTCACGATGTGATAATGTTGTCACGATGTGATAATGTCGTCACGATGTGATATGGCTCTCGAACGCCATAATGGACTAAGAAATGATAAAGAAGATCTCAATTTCGAATTGTTTTGTCGTTCTCTTAGCATAAACTCTATCTTGTTTCTTAGGTTAAATCTCCATCTCACAGATACGTATTAATGCGTATACTTTTATTCTAAAAAAGGATTTTCAAATCTGTAGAAAAGAAAACAGTAATTATTATACAAAAATTAAGCGTTTAATCGATAAAACAGACATTTTTAGGATCCTTTTAACTACAGTGCGTGCGTGCGTGTGTGTGTGTGTTTCGATCTGTATTGTATCACAACCTATATTCTTTCTTTTACTTGTTTATATAATTTGATAAATATTATTTATAAGCACTTATCATTATCTTATCATTATTAAGATGTCGAGTTAAGCAACAGTAAATGAAAATCATCGTAAAAAGACGAGATTAACATATTGAAATATCGGTTATTCGAAATTAATTGATACATGTCTTATTAAAAGAGCAACATGTTTTTAAAAATTTCTTTTTTTTTCTGTCACTTATAGACCAATTATATCAGTAAAAATTTTTCATTTTTGAAATTATAAAATTCCATTTTTTATAATTTTTTAATTTTTTAATCTGTCAATCAATCTGTGGATTGATTTCAAAGATCTTAAATTCCACAGCAGTTATTGCTCGTTAAAACAATATAGAAAAAATGAATAAAATAAAAATATATGTACATTAAAATTATCGAATATTTTTAGCAATAAATTTTTATAAGGTGCTACTATGAATTTCAGAAAATCAGAAAAATTCATAAACAAAATAACAAACATATACTTCATTTGAAGTATATATCATGTACACAATTATAACAACAAATTATATAAATATAATCCTTCAAAGCTCAAACATTTTGTGAAGACATTTGTATTTTAGTC
>Ga0157364_1008119_pt1 | contig 10865 bp, 4 predicted proteins | sample AttsexASBM2_FD_111476 | JGI IMG/M metagenome (GOLD analysis project Ga0157364, IMG submission 111476) | Fungus gardens microbial communities from leaf cutter ant in Ribeirão Preto, State of São Paulo, Brazil - Atta sexdens ASBM2 | ecosystem: Host-associated > Fungi > Mycelium > Unclassified ... | reverse complement strand
ATATATTTTTATGTATCTTTTATATAAAAAAATATATTATTTTTATAAAACAAAAAAAAAAAAAAAATATTATTTTTTTTTTATATATATATATATATATATATATATATATATATATATATATATAGAAATAACAATAATAATTGTTATATCCTTGTTAATATAATCGTGGCTATATGATTTTAACAGAAGCTGGCTATGTACATGTATGAGAAGAGGTCTTATTATACATTTATTCTTTAACGACAGCGATCTTAAATTTCTAAATGAACACTGATCCGGTTGACGTTTAATGTTGATAAATATCTTTTGATTTTTTTTTTCTTCGCTATACTAACATAAATAGACGTATATATTGCACAACTATCTGATCCATTATCTCAGCTAATTAAAGCGTTGCGCTAATAATGCATACTATCATATTGCTCTAAAGTCCCATAAACAAAATACAAGGGAATAGCGATAAAAATAACATCAGATTTCAACCTATCAGATATCGGATACATCGAAATATACAGTTTCTGATTAGTTGAAATCTGGTTATTTCTATCACTATCGCTCCCTCGCATTGTATCTGAAGCTTAAGTCATAAAAATTGATTATATTTTTCTTCGACTGAAACTTACTTTGTAGACTCAAAGACGCGTTAATCTCTTATTATCATACCGTATTGTTCACCTTATTATTTATGAATTATGTATAATAAAATCTTTTTTTCGTAGATATACGTTCCTTGAATGCAGATCAATATTTCTCTATTTACATTACATACATTATATACATTATATACACTTTTTTTATTTACATTAATTAACAAAATACCGCACTCACAAAGTGCAAATATTTTATTCTCACGTTGTTATACATCTTAGAACAATTGCACTTTGTTGATCGCACAGATCGTTCCATCGACATTGTAGAATCGCGGAACCCGTGTTGAAATGCAAATTGTATTTTTTTCTATTATTTTTATAATACATCATTTCAGAAACATACTTCAGAGTATTATTCATCCATTTATTGCACATTAATAAAGAAAAAAATCTACTGGGATTATTTATATTCATATGTTGTTGCTTCATTCGTTGATCGAATATTTGTTAATCGTGTATAAGTTTTTTTTTAAATCTTCGACTTTTCCATACATTATATACTTCTTTATTCGTATTTGTTTATCTTTCGGCATATATCGACTTGACAAGCATACATGTAATTTATAATTGTATATTATAATAGTAATACTCGTGAGCTTAAGATGCATTTTTTAATCGCGCGTGCAAATCGAAATTAGAATGCCTGAATTCCATTTGTATTATGTCCTACTTAGCAATTTCCTCAATTGTCATTGTTATCCTCATTCAATTCAACGAATTAATATGACGTTAAGCCGTCAAAATTTGCGACTTTAATTTGCGATTATTTAATGTAATAAAACTAATCTTTTTCTTAAGCGATCACCGGAATTTATTTAATTAATTAACAAGTATTACAACAATAGTAGTACAAAATATTAAGATTTTGTGTACTTATTATACAAATATATATATATATATATATATATATAATGTATGAAACTATTTTTGCGCGAGATATAATGTTAATTATTTTGTAATCTTGCTTCACTGCAATTGTCCATTTGAATTCGACAAAACCATAGTCATTTTTATATATAATTCGAGATTCGTTCTCGTATGTATATATGTATGTTTTTTTGTCATTTTTTTTTCATTCTCATTCACCTTACAGTGTTTAGATCCGTTTGATTAATCGGATACTTATCAGTATTTTAGACTTTTAATTCGACTGCGTTTTGCATCTTGACAATCGCGGACAAATAACTCGTCTCACCATAAGTTTCATCCTCGGAATTGTTCTCGGAATTGTTCTCCAAATCCGAATCCGAATCCGGCAGCGGCTCCGGTTTTGCGCCATATCGCACCAGTTCCCTGGCGAGCTGGCTGTCGATGCACAATGCTAGCTGATAGGCCGTTAGGCCGCTGTACATCTGTGTGTCTAAACAAGGCTTGCATTCCTGCAACAAGAAGTTAACTACCGATCGACATTTTCGTTCCATTGCAAGGTGAAGTGCCGTTTTTCCCGCTAAGGCTTCCCTCGCTTCGAGATCGGCACCGAGACGCAACAGAAGACGTACCAAATTCACGTGTCCGTTAGTGGCAGCCAGGTGCAAGCACATCTCACCTGAAATCGAATCAAGAAACCGGAGATTAAATAGTGTTTAATAAAACAGCAGTATTTGAAAAAAAGAGACTATTCTTTTATATTGTTATTTATTATTTATTTTTAGAGAATAAAATCAGGTAGAACACTGAAGTTATATTATATGATATCAGAAGAACGTCATCATGATTTTATTTGTCATTTAATATTTAATTGCAATCAGCTGATGGCTGATCGCGCGAATTTCGATGTCATATGACCCATTGACGGTACATAAAAATATCAGTTTTATTCTTATTGCATATATATCATCTATTATTATTGTATGCAATTATTATAGATAAAAATGTAAACGCAAAATGTGTTGCTTAGCAACGCATAATCAATTGTGTACAAGTATTATACGTTATTAAATGATACAATAAAACAGCATAATTAAACGCACACGCGCGCGGGGTACGAGTTTACGATATAAAAAATGAGTGCAGTTCAATTCGCATCATATAGCAACTTGTATCTAATTTTTCAACTTTCTTATTCATTTCTCTTGAATTAATAAGGACACGGGAATAGGCACATCAAAATGAGTGCATATAATCTAGTCACATACTTTTCATGAGATATAGATAAAACTAGGAAGACATACGGTGACTCATTGTCGTCGGAGATTTCGCTGATGTCTCGCGGTCCAAAAGCCCGCACTTGAAGCGCGATTGAAGTAATTTGTATCTAAAATTAATAGCGTACTACGTTACTAGTTGCATTGGCAGAATTTAACGACATATCGTATATCATATATTGCATCGATATCGATCGTCTCGACAATGACAGAAATAAAAATCTAATCGATCATCATAGATATTAATAAACATAATAATATATGATATGAAGTATCGTTCTTATTTTTTTTTATCATGCTATAGCTACGTAGAATTGATTACAATGGTTGAATTAAAAGAATTCATAGATTTAATTCCTATCTATCTATAATACATCAATCTATAATACATTTACGTCTACAAATAAGAATGTTAGCGTCGATGAGGCTAATAAGTTTAAATCATCGTATTTTCAAAAAATTTAAACAGATATATATTGCCACGCGAAATAAAACGTTTTATCAAATTTTAATTATTTAAATTAGGAAATTCAAAGATTGTTGCGAAACTAGAATTAATGAAGAAGAATTGAATTTTTAAAGGCGAAAGTTCAACAGAAGTCACCAACGTCGACGCCGTTGTGGGATTTTCCGGCCAAACGAGACGAGACAAGAATATCGAGCAGCATGCAAGTTATAGTTCTACAGATATTTTTAAGTATCAAGAACATCTGCTCTCTCGCTCCGATCTCACGGCGTCTTGACACGCCCGCGTCATATGATGTAACACGCGCACATGCAAGTATAATATAGGATCATGCCAAATTCCATCGTGTGTACAAAACAATTTCTCTCGCACAGCTACGCTAAACTATTTGAAAAATATTCTCTGGTCTTTTATCGACAAATGAGCTCTGCATCGATTTCGAAACGTTTTTCTGTGATAAAATTGAAGATAAAAATTGTTAACAACTAAAAATAGCCCTCACACACTACAGAATTACGTAAAAAATGTGAACTGTGCAAAAAATGTTTAGTATAATGTCATTTTCGAGACCAACTATATAATATCTTTTTGTATACAGAATTATAAATGCATATAATTATTATTACTAACATTAGAGTGATAATAACTATAAAATGGAGTTCCGTAATTATAACTTCTTAATGTAAATACATATATAATAATATATGCGCATTGAAGAAAAATATTTAAAGTATTCGTAATTATAATTTCATTATAAAATAATTATGATTACGAGAGTTCCATTTTATAGTTATTATCGCTCTAATATTAGTAATAATAATTATATGTATTTATAATTTTATATACAAAAAAATATATATCTACACTTTGATTCAAGAATCTTACAAGAATTCCAACTATGTGAACAAATTATATGAAAGTTGTCTTGTAAACAAAATAATCTCTTTTCTCGAGGAGAAATAATAATGTCGTGTTTGTGCCTTTGGAAATTAAATTGCAGCGAAATTGCTTTCGCGGAAATATCAATTTTATTTAATTCCAACTAATATGATCGTGTTGCAAAATTCATCATCAATTATCTTCCACTTGTTTTAAAGACAATTATTATTTAATCGTAAAACTAAAAGCGCATTTCTCGAAAAAAGAAAAAGAAAAAAAATCAAGTAGACCTTGGAACACAATTATTCTAAATGAATAACTGATCTCTATCACGCGGAAGGACTTAGGACTCATTCGAGTCATTATCCTTAATTGTAAATCTGAATGAATAGTGCGAGTTATCTAACGAAATGCGCGTGGATAGAATTTTATGAACATTCGTGGTTTCTTCCTCGAATTCAATCACAAATTCATTACAAGCGTGCACCACGCTTCGCTCGTACGTGCGTGCCTATAATATAGGTGCGTTATCTGCGTCGCGTGAACTTGCAGTGGAAATACGCGCCGATGACGCTACACGGGATTTCCAAGGCTTTTAAAAGTTCATGAATATTTCACAATATCTGTTGATCAGAGTAATTTTTTTTCTTTCTTTATTTGTCGCCTCACAGTAAAATCTTGGATTTAAAAGAGGAGCGATAGAAAGCGTCTAACATCTTCTTTTTTTTTTTTATATAAATTTCTAATTTACGTACTACACAACGCGCATCTCTTTCTCACAATGTCAAATTTTGCAGATTTCAAAATTCAATTTGTTCACGTCAATAAATCGCATATTCAACTTATTGCCAATTTATTCGATTCTTGATTTGTAATGACAATAAATATAGTCATTTCCAATGGTAACTCGATGAACGGATGTATCGATGAAAGATATTAATACAATTTACATTATTCGGGGAATTCCTATGTTATTATGACGAAAAGAATCGCGTCCATTAGATAGAGTATGACAATAATGCGACAATAATTATTTAAGAAATGTATCAGAATATGCCGCATCATTTATAGTCACTAATCGCGATTAATAACAACAATGTCGAAGTACATTTTTTTTGTAATATTTCAATGCTATATTGAAATTTATGCTATATTGAAAATTATGCTATATTGAATACCTAAACGAATATCTTTTTTACAGTCTTCATATATTAAGCCTATTGTAGAATTGTATATAGTAAGAATTGACCAATCACGAATATTCTTCTCTCTTCAACAAAGATTGATAATTTCTTACAGTTACTTACAACTACGCTTACGCAATTGTAGAATGGGTTTTAGATAAATAAAAATTCGTGAAAATGCATGCGTGCGCAGAGTATACTCATTTCTATAACTGCGTCTCCAAAGATTATTCTCGCGAAAGTGTCGTTCTTAATCATTTAAGTTATAAATCGTTTGCATTCTCGATATTGAATAATCTCGATATTGAAGAATTGCAAATTATTCTGAATTAACAAAAAAAAAGTTATTACTGAAATATGTAGAATACTCAGACAGCGATTTTTGAAATTCAAATTACATCAATCAGATTAATGTCTTTTTTTTCTTGCATAAGTAATTGAATATTCCCCATGTGCCTAAAATGAAACTTCCAAACGTGATAAAGCGTGATTCTCGAAATAAAAGTGATGAAATCATAAGAAACCCACATGATTCCTCGTGTCCATGTTAGCTATTTGCGAACCTTATATAGATGACTTGTTCTATGCGGTAAAAGCAGTTAGGATTTTCCTGCTAGCTCGGCTAGCATCCTTTATGACTATCGTCACGTGAACGACATTCTTTGATTCTTTCCCCACATTATGATGATTAATGGCAATTATGTTGCAAGTTTTTAAATAGCTGTCGTACAACCGCAGGGAAAATCACAGATCATTAAGGTAAAACATACAAAAATTTTTTCTCACGCTTACATAATCTTTCAGCTACGAACGCACTGTTTTGTCCTGATGATTCTTTTTCAATTTTTGTCCGTATTCATAATCAGACTTTAGATGTTCAGTAACCACTAAAATAATTCTTAGTGCATCTGAAGATAACTTTAAGAAAGTCTTAAATATAAGGTCTGATTATGAATATAGCGGACATTTGTGTATAAATAATGCTTCTTCTATAATTCCTATTATTATTCATCGCTATAAATTCTTTTAGTCTCTATTATTATTCATCACTATAAATTATATAGTGACTGTTTCGAAGAACAGACCAATAATATTAGCAATATTTAGAACCTACCGCTATAGTTACGTTGCTCTAAATTCTGAGGTAAAGCTGGTACTATTTGTCCAGGTATCAAATTATTCCTCTCCATTGGAGATAATGGATCCGTCAGAGCCTTGGCACAAGCAAGATCCCCATTCATGCACGCTAGGTGGAGAGCTGTGTTTCCATGGAAATTTCTCAAAGATGGATCTGCGCTCGCCAGAATCAGTCGTCTAACGATTAGCGACTGATTCGTCAATACTGCCAGATGTAAAGATGATTGCCAGTCATCATTGTAGATGTTCAACAGACACGGATGAGGAGCCAGCCTTATCAAAATAAGTGCAGCCTCCACATAACCCTGCATGATCGCGATGTGCAATTGCCTGTGACAATAAATGCGTTAGGTAAAAGTAAATTGATGCAAATTTGAGGTTTGCATTATAACTTTTATAACTTAACGCTCTTATTACTTAATTTTTAATCCGAGAAAATATAATACTTATAGCTCAATAATTTTTTCATTTCTCATTTACTTTCTTTCAATGTGTTATGTTAAAATTTTTTTTCGATATAAAGAGGTTTTTTTAAATAAAACTTTCATATATCATAATTTATTGTTGACAATCAGCTAAATTTTAAAGAATTTTTTAATAAAACTATTTTTTAATAAAACTTAATCGAATCGATCAATAAATTTCGCTACATCATATGTATGTATACACATATAAGTTATTAGATTTATGTAAACACAAATCAATTAACGCATGTTGATGCTTGTACATGAATGAATCTGTGAGTTTGTAAAAAAAATTCTTGATTAAATATTATGCATTCTAATAAAAAAAAAAAAAAAAAATTGAACTTGATAATTAAGCGATTCTTAGAAACAATGATCGTGTTCAGTAGACATAACTGTTACGAAATGGATCCATGAATGTTCGCTGCTATTGATGATTCTTTTAGATTATCCAATAGCAATGAGAACTCACGAATCCATTCCATAACAGTTGACTCTGAACACGACCAATGCTACGCCTTCAGAAAAAGCAGCTTTGCAATCATTGTAAAATTCTTTAGTATAATTGATTTTGCCCTTAATTCCTCATTGAATCTAAATATATTAAACTAATCGTATTAAAGAACTGTACAACAATTGTAAAGCTTTTTCTGCTGAACGCAGCCAATTATTAATTAGGTTGAACTCGTCGATCAGTTTATTATATTGTATGATAGAAATTAAACAGTATAGAAAACTTCTTTTATTCTTTTCCCCATTATACTTCTTTACATGAAACATAAACCTAAGGAAATATATCTCGCACATTGATATGAAAAATTTCTTTGATTTCAAAAATTAGTTCCGACATCCTAAATACTATATATTTTATTAGATAATCCGAAGAGATTATCAGCGCAGTTATGCTATATAAATTTTGCTGTGTCCATAATTTTTCGTCAAATTACATAAATTATTATTACGATATTATTATCGACAAACAAATTTGAAATATTAATAATAAAAAGAAGAAATTAATAGAAGCATTACCTTTTATATTTATTATATAAATTAATTTGAGATATTAGCGATAAAATTGGATAAATTAATAGGATCAACTAAGGACAAGTTATTTATTTTTATTTTTCGGATAAATCGGTCTTTATTAAACGAAATTGTATCATAAATTATGTATAGATGTTCCGCTAATATCATTATTTTTCAACGGCTGATCTATTTATATAATCTATTTATAAGCAGCCTCTAAGAATTGATTTCTATATAATTATATAATATAAAAATTGTTCAGCAATATATACTTTGTTAAAAATTATTTTCTATTTTTTCAAATATCGCATTTCTATCCTCAGTAAACACAGAGGCTATATATCTTTACATGACAAAATTTTATTATATCTTAGGCAATTTTATCAACATTATGCCTAAGTTTCCATGCTTGGAAAACAATTTCAGCTGATATGTTAATATCCGATGATTTCAGGTATAATAATATTGAGTTGCTTAGAAAATCCATATTATAGCAAAATTCAAATAAAAACTTTTTTGATTAAAAATAATTTTAATCTGTATCATTTTGTTCAACAATATTTTTCTTTCTTTTGGATAATTAATTCCTCGCTCCTAAAAAGTTCTAAGCTTTTGAACATCATCTACCGAAAAATTCGCACAGACTTTCTGAACCCAATAATTTATTGCACATTAGATAATAACATTAGATAATCTAAGAAAGACAATATAATAGAATGTTAATGGTCAAATTTGAATATTTGTGACAAAATAAAAGAGAGGGATGGAAATTTAAAGAAATTTAGTGCAGAAGAAAGTCATTTTTGATTAAGGTCTTATGCTTTTTTTATAATTTTTTAAATACCCAAACAAATTGCACGTTGATTATTTGTTGATCTTGCACAAATGCAATATCAGAAATTAAGTTGACAAGTAATTGAATATTATTGATGCTAACAAGCAATAAATTACAGTGCTTTAAAGATACTTTATTAATATCAATAATATTAAATTACTTGACGATTTAATTTGTAATATTTTGTAGTACTCCAGCTTCAATCTAAGACTATGTTTCAAGACCGACGAATAATTTCGGTGCGCAGTTTGTTTGAACGGAAATTGTAAAAATTGTAGAAATTGTAAAAAACACACAATACATTATTAAACACTAAGACCTGACCGAATATGGCCCCCTTCATTCGCGTTTCGCATGAATTGATAAATATATAATAGATAACACAAATATATCACTCACGTGTCACCGTCATCGTCTTGCATATAGTAAAGCTGCCAAGTATTCTTGTTAATTATTGCACATTTCTTAACACCTTCTTGCTGATGTTCTTTGAACAGAAGGTCATCCTGGTGTTGCCTTAGTCTTTGGTTCGATTTTACGGGTATTAGTTCAAAGATTGTCGTGAGCTCGGATTGAATTCCGCTGTCAATAACGAGAGGATTCAAGCCAGGCAATTGAACGGGCTGGTTTTGCAAGGTGAGCTGGTTCAGGCTTTCGCTGAGGTCGACGTCCACGCCGCTGTCGACGATTGCCGCCATCATCGTTGATGATAACAGCGATATCGAGGTCGTCGCTCCCGATGTCGATGCGACTTGCTCATTTATCCGCCAATTGTCTTCCTGTTGCGACTGTAAGACACAAGACTCGCGAATCTCATCGCTGATCTGCATATTGCTGGCCGATAGAAATCCGGAGTCGACATTATCCTTCACAAATTCATCGTCATCGTCGTTGTTCTCATCGTTCCGCAATCTCTTCTCGTCGACTCCTCGAACACGCTCCTCCTGAGCGCTCTCGCTGGAAGAACACCACATTTTTTATCGATCCTCGCGGAAAGTGTTTTTTCTCCTTCAACTTGAGAATCGCTTGTTCGGAAAATAAATAATAATCAACGCACCATAAATAATAATCACTTTCGTACTGCGCCACGCGATACGACGTGACGGTAAATGCCTTCTTTTTCTTTCCTAATTATATTTCTAATAATTCCAATCCGTGGGATTTGTTACGGACGTCCACTTGCGTTCTCTGTAATTTGTGTCCGAAATTCTCTTTTGGTATGAATACTTGCTTCGTATTATCTTTCGTTGTTTCGCACTGTATATAAGTTATTGTACGTCGATTCTCTCGATACACTTTCGAGTCGCTCGTAAGTCAAATCTCTTCGGCATCTTTCTCGTTCGCTCTCGCTGACGCGTATATAACCGGTCTCTTATTCCTTTCTTCCTATTTTTAATTGTTATTCTCCACTTTGAAATGCGCGCGTCTATATTCTTCTCTTTTTTCCTTTTCTTCTTCAACTTGAAGGTTTGTCCTGCGTCAGCTGTGGACGCAATACTATTCTGTTTTCATTTGTTGCACCAGGAAAATGAAATGCATTTGGACTGATTTCTGTTGCGAAGAGATAGAAAACGCAGACTGGAAGCGGTTTGATCAGGCTTGTTGTAATATCGAATCGTGATCGTGCAAATATTGCAAGCATCCGCAAACCTCATCGTCTCACGTCTCAAAACAAACTGCGAACGAGTGCGGAGTAAATGAACGAGTTGACTCGAGCGTCAAGCGAACGATAACAAAATCGTACCGGATAAATGAGACGGAACTCTCCGCTTTCGTGCGCACGCGCAAGAAATGTCATTGACCACGTGACCGATCTTGACACGGTGCTGTACGCAAAGCGTCCCTATATGGGACCTGTCATATAATTATAAAGTATAAAGAAAATTGAGTCCCGTTGAAATAAGATTCTCACATATGTTGTAACTTATAATGTGAATAAAAAAATGTTACATTATATATATATATATATATATATATATATATATATATATAAAAATAAATATTTTTTTATATAATAATAATTAAAATACATGAGAGTTTTTTTTTTTATCTATCCTCTTATATTTTTATATTTTCT
>Ga0157364_1008117_pt1 | contig 10866 bp, 11 predicted proteins | sample AttsexASBM2_FD_111476 | JGI IMG/M metagenome (GOLD analysis project Ga0157364, IMG submission 111476) | Fungus gardens microbial communities from leaf cutter ant in Ribeirão Preto, State of São Paulo, Brazil - Atta sexdens ASBM2 | ecosystem: Host-associated > Fungi > Mycelium > Unclassified ... | reverse complement strand
TGATCATCTGATAGAGTACCCTTCAATGAGTGACACGTGAAGTCCATTTGTTAATATAACGCGTATTACCAGATTTTTTGACTAGGAAAAACTGCCCGTGAAGTCTACAGAATCTATCAGGACATCATTGCACTCTCAAACACGCACACGCAGTCAAATCGCATGAGAATGGCCACTAGTTCAAAACGAGTTTTTGTGCATCTGGATTTATGTGTTCACAATTAATAATAATAATAATAATAATAATAATAATAATAATAATAATAATAATAAATCTTATTGGCGTGCAAGAAATTTATAACCAGACAATGCAAATTGGAGCATCTTAAAAGATGAAGCGTCAATAATACTACTGTCAATAATAGCTACTACTTTACTATAAGCCTAGACTTTAGGAAATAAGTGATTGGCGCATAGAACCAAATTTTTTAATAATAATTATTTAATAAGAATTACAAAAAATAACAATAAACAATGAAATATAACATACGAGAGAATAGAAATTAATACATTTTTTAATTGATTGTAATGTTTTTTTTATTAATTTAAATTTGTAATAATTAATACATAAATTATCAAGCAAGCAATGCTTAAAACAATAACATTGTTTGCAATATGCACATTTAAAATCAGAAGACTGCTCACAGTTAGGATGTGAGCAGATGAAAAACTTGTCAAGTAAGAAACAAAATTGCGTCGGGGTTTTGAATGATCCCAGCCACTCATCCAGATAGAAGACATCATGTCAATGAAATATGGGTGCATGGAGTTTAAAATGAACAAACGCTTACAATTTGAAGTAACTATTTCGCTTCTAAATTCATTGCATATTTCAAGGGACATATGCCGTATAAATTGCTTGTACGGCCAGAAATAGTACAACGCCGAGAGGCTGGATCAGACTAGTGGTTCTTTCGGTAATCAACAGCCTAGTCACTTTCTAAACTCGTGGAGTGAAATCTCACTCGAAGAGATTGAAAATTGAGCCAGTTTTTGAAAAGAAAAATAATAATAATACTACCACTCCTGTTCAAGAGTAATAGTATTTTCTTTCTTTATTTTCTCTTTCTACACTTTGTACTCATAACGCTCGCGTGCAACATGCATGTCTTGTTCAATATTTAATAAATAACAAGGATGAAATGATTACAAGATTTTGCCGCGTTCACCGGAGAAAAATTAATAAGTTAGCGCTTGCAAAGAGAACTCGGCAGTCTCTGGTCACTGATTTTAATAAAATTGTAGGAGTGTATAATATTCACTCAGACATTTACTACATTGAAACCACAGAATCCGAATTTGCTATAAAAACGGTTTAAAAATTGTAACAATACATTATTTTAGATACGAAGCGCCACTACAGTTTGAATGTTAAGATATTGAACTTTTATGTATATTCATATAAATGAATTAATTCCAGAAATGATAATTGCGTGTCAATAAGGTTGTCGAACTTTCAACGCAATCAATCGGAAATATTAATATTAATCTCTCCAAATTTTCCAAATTAATCTTAAAAAACTATAATAAACTTATTGCAAAAAATATTGCTTCGGGAATCGAATCACGCAATTATCATTTCTGAAAATTAATTCATTTATACGAATATATATATAATAGTTCAACATCTTAACATTCAGACCGTAGCGCTTCATATCTAAAGTAATATATCTAAAGTAATATATTTAATATAAGTTATAAGTCTTGTTTCCAATCTTGTTGTATATAACAATTTAAAAATATAAGATTTAAATGAAAATGAAATTTAAATGAAAAAAAAAGTTCTCGTCCTCCGAAATCGAACTGCGAGCGAAGAAATCAACATTTATTTTTAAACCGTTTTTAATTATTTAAAAACTATAGGTGCTAGAAATATTATATCATTTTTTCGAGAATGTCTTAATAGTGGACCCTGTGATGAGTCTGAGTTATCGCTTTATATGCGATTCGAATAGACGATACACAAGTAAAGACTTGTTAAAGACAAAATGCAGCAAATCGATTCGGAATTTGACAAGAGACGAATTCTTAGGAAATTGTTACAAAAACAAACGAAAGATTTTATATTCTTATGTGTGTTCTCCTCGATGTTTTTCTCAATTTCGTAGAAATGTTATATTTCTGATCGACTCTCATTTGATTTCGCGATAAATATTGAGAAGTGATGCTCCACTAAAAAATGCGATTGTTTTTCAATAATCAATAAAACTATTTATAAAAAGACTTTTATACAATGTTTTAAGAGAGGGCACGTGGTTTTTGAGGGAAAAAATTTCTATTTAAAAAACAAAAACAAATAAACAGTTTTACTTTTTATTGAAATGTTGATGTAAAGTCTGTTTTTGCACAATTATGTTTTCTTAATTTATCTTTATTTTTTTCTTGAGGAAATATTGACTTTTCTTAATTGATATTTTCAATCTCTTTAGACTAAATGGATTTCAATATTCATATGATCTAAAAAAAAATTGTTTTATTAAAGTTACAAAAGTGATTGGCTTTTAATGAATTCGGTTGGACGCACAAGTGCATATTAAAGCTGCATACTGATTTAATTTGAGCCTAAAAAGAGAAATTATTTCGATAAGAATATAAGTTATGTATAAGATACATAACTTTATTTAACAGCACAATAAAATGCATTGAGGTTTATCTGTATATATTAATTTTAAACATACATCTTTATGTTAAATTATGTATCACGATTTTAATAGTGCATACTATAATGCGTTCAATTGAATTCGCTTTGTCAATAATTACAAATTTAGAATTTTAAAAGAGGCATTAAAATGTAATTAAAATATAATAAATTATATAAAAAAATATGATTGAGAGATATTAATTTAGTGAATGAGAAAAAACGAATCGGACGAGGCAGGATATGTATCTCGTTTCGCTTTTTCGCACATCCGCTTTCAATCTTGCGATCATTAAGCTCATTTCCTTTCAATTGCGTTTAAAACAAATGAAATTAATATACAAAGGAAAGAAACACGAATAAATCGAAGCTCAAAGTTACAATTGCGAAACGAGTCTGTTCTTCCGCAGCCGGGAATGAAAGGTGTAAAAATTGAAGCTTTGAACCTTCTGTATTTCGTATCAATTGCATGCTCTTTGCACACTTTGTTTCGCTTTTCTCTCTGCGTACGCCTACTCCGCCCCGATCAAGATGTACGTACGTATGTACATACAATGTACATACAGCCGAAACGAAGATCACGTTTATTTTCAATGATTATCGATTCTATTCTATTTATTGTCGCACTTGCGGCCGAGAAAATGCCCTCGCAAATCCATCAGCATCACACGACGGTTGACAGATCGATTGCTTTCCCGGTCCAACGATGCGGAATTTTCTCTATACAAATGCATTCGCGCGAAAATTTCCCCGAAGAATCCGACTGAAATTTCAGACGAAAAACAACAAACAAATAACGAACGACATATGTCATCACGTTTAAATCGAATTCGTCGCCAGGAATCCCTCGCGACGAGAAAAAAACTTGAATCTTCTTTTTTTATTTATTTTCTACTCTTAAGGTCATACGGTTTATCAAAGAAATACTATGACATTCGTATCGTATACTATATTTCTCTAATTTTTCATATACGTTTCTTTTCAAGAATAGGAGATTTTAAAATAGTGTTATAGGATGAACCTGGCGCGAGACATAACCGTGTCTATTAATTATATATTACATTGTTGAAGGATCTCAATTAATTTATATGACAAGAGAATGATTCGAAGATAGGGAATCGCAAAACAAATACAGGCGACTATAAGCAAGCGAGTTGAAGGGACTCACTTCGTGCGAGCGTTGTCAACAACAAAGCCAGCAGGATGGTGAAAGGACGCGGCTCCATTGAGCTCGGAAGCAGGTCCGTCAGACAAACAGACTCCGACGCGCGTCGTCGAGACTGTCGAGAGTAAAGTCCTCGGGGTCCTCGGAGTCCTCGGGAACCGTCGAGATCAGCACCGCTTCCGAGGACGACCACCGTCGTTAGACACGCAAGCGATGTTCCGCCGGAGATGCGAGCGCATGCCACTCGCGTCCGTCGTCGCGGTCGTCGCCCAGGTCGCCCTCAGTCGCCCTCGCACGGGCCCGTCTTTACCGTCGTCGTAGCAGCCGTTTACACGACAGATCGGTTCTCATATCCGTGGAACGCATTTTCACACAACGAGCTCACTGACCATATTTGACTGTAAAACATGGCTAACGAACGAAGCATCCGGGATGCTTGGTGCCTTAAGTACCTACTATGCCTAGTCTAGTCTAATGACGAGAATCGCTGCGCACGCGCGATAATCACGGACTACTCGGTACTCTCGCGTTCTCCCCTTTCGTCTTGTTTCGTTTTACTACATACAGAAAAACCTGAGAGCGGCCATACCGGGCCTTTTCCGTGATATGGCTTGGAATTCCTAGGAACTTCCGCACACCAGCGGCATCAACATCCATTTTATAAAATGGAGGTGAATTACGTATCACAAGGCACGTATGCGTTCGGCATTGCAAATCGGAGGCATTGTGTCGGTTCGCTCTTTTACCTCGAAAATTGTTCGGCAACTCGCATCTTTCTGTTACATGTCATCTCATTTACGTTCGATATTAACATTTCTAAAGCCTATTCGATCCATTTCGGATTTAAAGATCGAGCTCGCAGAGCTAATGTAGATTTTCGCGCCTAAATTAAATTCATAACCTGTATATTTATGATAATGTTTCTATCAAATAGAAATTGATGGAGTACATTATGTACAATATATAATGAGGAAAGTAAGTTTTTAATTCTTTTCCTTTTTATAATATATTAAAGACTCTAACGAATATAAATCAAGTGATATAACTTATAAATTGCAGAAAGAAGATTGCAGAGAATTTATTTTGCAATGTAATATTTTCTTTTAAGAAAACACACCTTGCATATGGGTCTGCTATATTCATGTGTAATGATCTATTTTTAGTATAGACTATTATCAGTTTCTAGTAAAGCGAAAGAAATTTTCAATTAATAAGGTATTTTTTATTTATTCATAAAAATAAAATAATTTCATTTTATAATCTAACCTTAAAGAATAGTTTACAGCCACAATATAACCAGGGGACACTCCGTGTCGGCTGGCATTTGATCTCTACGTCGCAGTCACGTGATCATCCGCCATGTTAACGTTTGAAAATCCAGGAGCGAAAGAGGATATAATGCCCCATACGATAGTCCATTACTTTGCTTTAAAAAACATAATTAAGGGTGCCGTGTAAACGGTAGTCAATGTAAAAAAAATTATCTTTTTTCACAAAATTACATTTGATTATGTTTAATTGAGTTAACCTAGCATAAACTACTTACTTTTTGTAAATTATAAAACTTTACGATATTTTTGAGATAACGAAAACAGTGCATTGTGAATTTTTACTATTATTACTGTATTGTTTAATACTACACGTAACATAACTTTTCTTTTTTTTATCCATTTTTTAGAAATTTACGGCGCAGCTCTTAAATTGTCTTCTTTTGCCATGGATATCTACTTATACGGGATCTGTGTAATATGTACGTTCTTGTCAACTTGCATTTCATTGGATCGGCCCAAAACAAAAGCTACGCAGCCATACCTGCGCGAACACGCATTTTTTCGCTGAGTATCTCTACTGGTTATACTGTGTTACAGCTCTGTAGCGTTCGGAAATTATTAATTCTTGACACTCGGATTGCTCGAAAATCACGTGATCACACTTGTCATCTGCTAGCTTACATCTCAGATTTACATTGCGAACGCACCTATATTATCGACATTGGCCTAGTTTCCACTGAGGGTTTAAAGCAGATTAGAATGTAAAAATCAACCAACTACAGTCGAACGACAGGGGAATGTTCGACTGTAGTTGGTTGATTCTTACATTCTGATTTGGTTTAAACTCTCGGTGAAAAGGCTATTATTGATAAAGTCGTAACATCGAAAATGGATGTGATTTCAGTCCAATTACATTCAAATTATGGATATTGGCTGCGTTCAGCAGAGAAAGCAACTTTGCCACTGTTGTAAAATTCTTCAATGTGATTGGTTTATACATTAAGAACCATTATTTTCTTCTTTAAAACAAATATTTCAAAAATAAAACAATTCTGACTGTTTTTTTTTATTTAGCAAGTAAAATAGAATAAAGGATCATTTATATAGGCCCTAATTTATTAACTTATGCTGCAATTTATAAGAATTGATCAATCACAGTCGTGTAAGAGAGGAATAATCGACTGTGGTTGGTCAATTTTTACAGATTACGACAGAGCAGATTACGGCCTCTATAAATAATCCTTAATGCCTGTTCTACAATAGGGTCGTAAAAAATTGACCAATTATGGTTGGATATAACAAAAATAATCAACTACGATTAATTTACGATTTACGGTTTTCGACTTTATTATAAAACAAGCTTAAGGAAATAGACTCAATCCTGTGTTTCCCAAATCGCTAAAATACATATTTTTTACAATTTAAATAAAAATAATCTCAAATTACATTATTTTTCATATTAAAAAATAATTACCTAATTTTAGTATTTATTAAATTTGTACATAACATAGAGATAATAAAAAAAATTCAGGAATGTAAATATACTTGTAAAAAATATAGTTGTATATTTAAAAATTAATTATACATAAAAATAAATATTAGAAAAATTATGTCTATTAATTCAACATATAATATAATAATAGATGTTGGATATAAAAGAAGAAAATATATGTATATCGTAAAAAATATAAATAAAGGAAATATCACCATTTATTTCAAAGAACATTTGTTTTTCTATCTCATCGATAGAGATCCAATAAAGATTTAAAGATTTATTACTGATAAAGATTTTAATATTAAAAAATGATAAAATAATTTTATAATAATAACAAAATATATAATGAATAATCTTTATTCAAATAAAATAAGTTTATTTAAAATTTAAGACTTGGCGCCAATTTTCAACTTAGCCTCAGCCTAGGAACATTTTGACGTGTCATGTTGTCTCGAAAGCTCTTGCTGATTCTCGACACTTTCACTCTTCGTTCAATCGACAGATAGCATTAGTGATCGGTTTAGCAGTTTTAAAAAAGTAGAGGACAACAATACTCGCGGTCGAACGCGATGAAAGTTGCTGAAATGATGAAGTTACGGCGAGGATGTGCGCGGAGTTAGGTGAGTAACGTTATCGTGCTTTTCTTTAACTGATTATGATTACACGTAATTGAGGAAGGACGAGCCGCAAGTCGATATCGTGCGTGATGTCATGCTTGTATTCTTTCTTTTCCACGAATTTCTCTCCCCCTCCTTCCGCCTCTATCAAAGGAAACACTTTGCTATCGTTGAGAGGTAATTACCTGTCCGGCAGTCGTTCTGACATCAAAACTAGATTGACGAAGCCTCGAAAATGATCGTTCCTCCCGACCAGTCGATGCACCTCGTTCTCGATTGTATTCCCGTTCCGTCCGATCTCGTTGCGTCGTGATATCGGCATGTGCATCATAACCTCTCTCTGGTGTAAATCGCGTAAGATGTGTAGGACAGTGCACAAATTTTCCGAAAATCGCTTCCCATTGTAAATACGGATGGACAGACACGGATATATTCACAACAGATGTATAAAGCAATGCTTGATAGTAACTCGCTCTCGACTTGACCGATTTTTGTTTTGGACTCCGAATATAAGACCTGCTCTCGCGGATCTACTCTCATCATCATTCTCGAAATTAAGGCATCGGTTTCTTTGGGTTTTCTCGCAATTCTTGGTGTATCATAATAGTATGTAATGTTGCTGTTGATAGCAGGAGAAAAGAGAAAAGGGAGAAACTGAAGAAGAATGTTTCGCAAAACATTGTAAAAACAATAGGTCTGAGTCTACAATGAGTCGATAGTCTTGGCCGCTGGCCAATTCCACCAATTTATCGATTTCGACCAATTCCGACTCACCGAATTATTCTTCAGATTCACTTCCGACTCACCGACTAACCAACTCATTGTAGTCCCGGACGTAGATTTATATAAAGGTTTCTGCGATTGCAATTTAATTGCCGTGATTTCAAAAGGATATACATTGGATCGTATTGTTCGTTTTGAAAGAGTTGTTACGATGATATAATTGTGTTAAACTGCGAGATTCAGAATTGTATAAATGTACATTGACTAAAAATATATAGCATAGACTGCGCTATTCGTATCGAAAAAATAGTGTACCAAATGTAGTTGACAAAAATAGAAGAGAGGAAACATGAGGACGGCTAATCTCCTTCTCTTTTTAACATATTGTAATTGGTTGAATAGAATAAGGTAGAAACCGTTTTCGCTTCCCATTTCTCTCGTTTTTATCGATCAATTTTATACATGGATGGCGCAGTCTATATATTCTCTGTCTTTGAAGGGCTGCGCACAATCAAAGGAATAGGAACGTAGAACAGAATTTCAACCTATCGGAAATTATGTATTTTATGGTATATGGTTTCTGATAGGTTGAAATTTTTATTCTCTGTTCCTCGTTCTCTATTCTTTCGATTGTGCGACGAGGTTTTATTAAAGACGGCCGGTTCTGGGTAAATTTTCGTGACTATCAATGGAGTCATCCGGAGATAATTAAAGAACGATGACATTGTCAATAATTGAATTAAAGAATCGAATTGAAGGGTCGAAATGTTTATTTTATTCGTTTTGTTACATTTATACGAAAATAAAGAATTCTCTGCATCCGAATAGCTGATATAGGTTCTGCTGGGCTTTTTTTACATTTTTCACTGATAATTGAATTAAATTTGCGATTATTAACATAAATATTTGGATAATATTTGGATAATATTTGGATACATTATTAAATTCATGATTTTTTTATTATATAAATGCTGCATAAATCTATATGCATATTTGTAATTCTGTATCTTATATATTGCCGCAAAATTACAATTATTTTTTACAGTTATCATTTCTATTGATAATCAAACTTTGACGATAACATTAAAATCAAAATTTTTAATAATCGAATATTATTGAGTTTAATATACATATACGCGTCTAATACATATACGAAATTAAAATATAATAAAATTAATAGTATATTATCAATTTTTTATTCTTAATCACTTAAATTTTAACAACTGACTTCCATAAGATTGACTGTTTTTAATAGTATCTCGTCGGTGCTCTTTCGAAGCCAAAATATATGGTATGAAATAAATTAATGTCTATATATTTTATTAGAAATAAATATATATTCCCGATAAAATTTGCACAAGTTGGAGAATGAAATTTGTGAGAAATATGAGTGCGATCATTGTATGATCAAAATTATAGTAAACTCTTTTCGTTTCTCCTAATATTGTTTTAGTTTAATATAGTGTAGTTTATTTATTGTTTCGTAATCTGCATTTAACTTTAATGTGCGATTGACAACATCTCTAATGTGTGCTTCAAAGCAGAATATCATGTAAGTCAACAAAATTTCAACGCAATAATATTTCTTATACAATTTTATATCACATAGTAAATCTGATAATTTAATGAGAGCTTGGCCGCATTGAATCTTAAAAATCAAACATATTAGCTTGACAAATTTATGGAAATTGACGAATCATCGCCAACTAAATTTGATCATTTAACTTACGACATTAATTTACACACTGAAGAAGATCCGAGGGATCGAAACGTATATTGTGAATAGAAATAATATAGTCTGTCATAATTCTGTCAATAAATTACATACACATTAAGAACCAGTATTGGCTCATATTGGCATTCTTTCATATAGTGATTCTTTTTGTTTTTATACAGATATACTTCTTAAATATTCGTATATGAATGAGATCTTTGAAGGACTGAAAGGATCGACTCTTTTGAAAAATCAAAATACATTTGATTCATGATTGAATTCCGGAATTCTATGTGTTATATATTATTTTGCAACGTGATATTTACTCTAGATCAGATTTAAATCTATACTTTGGATTGAAACTGCTCTGTACTTGTTATCAATTGTCTATTATTAGATGCACTAATAATTTTGAAGTAAAAATTTTAGAATATCCAGAAGATACTAAATCTTAATTAAAAACTATTTTCTATTTATTAAGCTTGCAAAACCTAAGGATGGTGCAATGAAAAATGTAACATGTTATATTAAAGGTATAATGTTTAAAATATTTTATTGTGAATCATCTCGAAGAAATTTCGAGAATATCAATAATTTAAAATTTTACAATAATAGTTGCGATATGTATATAACATTATTGTCACTACATGGATCCAAAATTATATCACAGCCGCAATTTTGTTATAAGAATCATGTTATTGTGAGGCTTTTGCGAAGCTACTCGTTCATAACGATTTATAAGGATTAATGAATTTGAAAGAGAGGGAAGGGAACATCTCGTTTAGTCCCTCCTTTGCCATTCTTTCACTTATCTTCTATGCGCGTTACCAAATTTGCACTCCAGTTTATACCTTTTCTCTCTCCTCGTCCTTCGTCTACCCTACCATGATCTAACCTCTATTGATTGCTCTACCGCACTACTGCCCTACTTTCATGACTTTACCCCACTACCACGCATTTCCCTCCGGTCGCTATCCTCCCACCGACGCGGCGACGTCACGTATCACGGCCGTAGACGCGCGAGTGATGCGGATACGTATCGTTCTTTTTATGGAGAAAGGGTGTAATAGGTGCACCGTTGCTAGGTTTCCAACATGGCAGTGAAAGAGGGAGAGAGAAATTCTAATTTTGGGGGTGCGGCCCTTCGGGAGTTGGAACCTATTGCCGACTTGTGTTTAACACCGAATTACGATTGTTGATTCCTCTGCTCCATCAGTATATCGAGAAGAGTGGGGGGGGGGAG
>Ga0157364_1008116_pt1 | contig 10866 bp, 5 predicted proteins | sample AttsexASBM2_FD_111476 | JGI IMG/M metagenome (GOLD analysis project Ga0157364, IMG submission 111476) | Fungus gardens microbial communities from leaf cutter ant in Ribeirão Preto, State of São Paulo, Brazil - Atta sexdens ASBM2 | ecosystem: Host-associated > Fungi > Mycelium > Unclassified ... | reverse complement strand
TTTTTATTAATCCGCAAGCAAATTGAAGTTGTTGATGTCATGCAAGCTTGAGATTATTAAGATATACTCAATTAATCTGGCACATGGAAAGAAATATAGCATGCTTTTCGTCAAAGTGACATATCTCCCTCTTGTATCCCGTTACAGTTATAAATAAAATTCGGTCTCTCTCTCTTTTTCTCTCTCTCTCTCAGAGAAAGTAAACCTGTTAGCATGTCAGGGGGTTGCACTGAGATAGAGATTGGATTTGAATAATTATCTCTTACTTCTTCTTCGGTTCTTCCGACAGCGGTTATCGAATCGCTCATATTTCCGATACATTAATTACGGCACCGAACAAGAGGGATGCACGATGCAAATTGCTTCGCACTCCAAATATAGATTCTCGTCTCGCATTTGCTCGTGATAGGTGTTAGAAGACCTGAAGGATTTGTCAGAGGAGAGTCGGATCGAGAGTCGGCAGCGAAAGAGAAGTAGAAAGGTGGACAAAAACTTAAGTTAAGGAGGGGCACGAGAAAAGCGTAAAGATGGCTTGGCCAAACATAAATTAGGGATAACGAGCTGACCCGTCGCTGGACCGATATCTACCCATTAAGACCATTAACCGACAGTCAGCATAATGGCGTTCCGTTCTATGGTGGATAATTACAGAGCGAGCGCACTTCCGCCGGTATCCCCTACATTCTTTCACGCATCTCTCTTCGTCTTCGAGCCTCGAAATATCATTCTAAATTATAGCTCGTTTACGTAATTGCCATCTTTCATTTACACTGATGACCGAAACGTTGCTTACAATCAGTGTTGACGCATTTTCTTGATACAGTGGTAATTAATTAGTGATTATCATGTTACGATGCCACACATCACGTTCTAACCAAATGCAGGAAAAGATAATTTTCTTGCACAAATGCACGAAATTATTCAAACGAGAATGATCTTGAGTCTATTCTACAATTGCATAAGCATAGTTGTAAATGGGTTATAAGAATTGATCAATCACAGTGAAATATTCTCATATTCAATTGTGATTGGTCAATTCTTACAACTGCAAGCATTTACAATTACGCTTACGTAATTGTAGAATAGGCTTTGAAGTCAAATTAAAGTACTCCTATTAAAAATCATCAATCTAATAATTTTTTAAAAATCAAATAATACTTATTACCTATAAAATATTTGTTATCTAGAATTATGATTTTTTTATTATTTGTTGTCTATACGTTTTGTGTGAAATGTAGATATTTGATTATAGAATATATAATAATATAAATTATAAAAAAGCAGCGATATAATATTTTTATAACGTATATACATTTGTGTAATTTAATATTGTAATTATTGTCATCGAACGTTAAATATCTTTTTATGATTTTTACTCACTCCAAAGAGTCTTTCGAAAAGTGTTAAAGCTTAAGTAATTAAATGGTATCAATGTTTGTCATAAGACAGATTGTACAATTTAATAATTTCTATGATTGTCCCTTACGATAAAACAGAGTATCTTTTTCAGAAAATACTGTATATAATGTCCGTAGTCTTGGGAGATATTGCATTCTCCATTAAACTGATCAAAGACTACATTCTGCAGAAGTACTTTATTGCCTGGTGTATCTAGCCTATTAGACAACCGTTAGGCGTTTTCAGTGAGATTGAACCAACTATAGACACTCCATGGATTACGTTTTACAATCCTACGCCCACGACATCTTATACTATAACATTCATAGGTATGTTAGTATAATAATTCCAACAACTTGCAACATTCCTTTTTGAATGATTCAGTGACCAAGTCCAACGTATAAGTGAATGCACTTTCAATATTTCTCATAAAAAACGCAGTTAGCTACTTTCGATGACGCTACAGTTCCAGCCGACAATGAATTTTGCGTGAGGTCGAAGCGCAGGTCATCGTCGATAATTAAACCATGACTGCGGATCTCGATCGTAGCTCTGACGACTTACAAATCGCGCCGGTGAGGAGGTTCTACTTATAACTCGTTAATCAGCGCCGATGACGACCGCCACGGTGCGATATATGCGTCGGCGAGGTGTGAGCCAGTTGCATACTCTCAACACGTCCGTGGCACGAGGATGAAAGAAAGAAAAAGAGAGAGAATAAGAGAAAGAAAGAGAAAGAGGAGTCACGTAGAACCTGAAGTGACCTGACCCGACCTCTAGGAAGGCGGCGCGACTCCGCCAAAACCAATCAAGTGTGGCTCGGAATGCCGTTTCGCTCCGAGGTCTTCGACTTCCATTCGCGGAATGAACTCGAAGACCCTTTCTCTCACTTCCCCGTCGCGTACTCGCCCGTTCTCTTCGCACCGCGCACGTTCGTTCGTTCGTTCGCTTGCATCGCTTTAGCAAGCGCTCGCTAGCTACGTATGCACCGGGCCCTATTCACACTCCATTTTCTCCCCACATGGACAATTTAGCCTTAATTGAGATTCTACCGAAGTGCGTCCTTGATGAGTTCATCTAGATCTCTCTAGATAGCTGCATGCTATCCACGCTGTTTCTACGATCGAATTACGTGCCTAGTCTAGACCGTAATTTTCTATGACAACTCATATGTTGATGCCCGGAAACATGTGCGAAGAAAGTCTCACAAGATTAAATTTATACGTAAAAATAAGTTATTAACACAACGTAAATACTATTCCCATCACTGACAATGATTCAGATAATGCTTAATATAGAAACGTCTCTTATGAGGGAATTGCGTGTAAGATCGTAGAGGCGGAAGAAGTTGGAAGTACGGAAAATTCGTTCCCGATGAGATCGTTCTCCAAGAGAGAGAGAGAGAGAGAGAGAGACGGGCAATTAAATCGGTTCATTAAAACGACATTTACTTTACGATCTCGATACTAAGAGCCACTTCTAAGAGCATCCCGAAGGAAGAATGGAGAACAGTATGGTGTCGCTGAGACTGAGGATACCAGATAACGAGGCCAGGGTTTGGAGTCATCAAGCGAATCGCGTATCTCGCCGTCAATTAGTCAGACACATCGACCAAGAGTGATAAATCGACGCGCTTACATATCTGTCAGCCGAAACGACTGCAGTCGATTCACAGATCGGCTGCTTTTCACAAAACCATATGAATTTACTTTAAACAAAGGACACTGGCAGATAAAAACGAAGCATGTTGCTGGACGAAGCAGATGAAGTAAATACGAGATATCTTTTAATTTCATAAAAATTCAATTAGGTTTGCAAATGTCGGAATATCGAATCTTTTATCTAATGCTGGCAAACGATAGTACGTATTATTTTGTATGTATAATTTATTGTCCGACTTTAAGATTAAATCTTAAAGTAACTAAAAGCAATTAGTTTGTACTACATGTAACCTTTCAGCTAAAAGAGCAACAAAAAATTTACAGTGAATAATTTTTTGTAAATTAATTTTTTAACAGAATTTTAAAATTTAGTTAATTATGAAATTTTTAAAGAAGATAATATTCAATTAAAATTCTATTAACTAGAGAAAAAATCGATTTTAAATGGAGTAAAAATTATTACATAATCATCAATAGATTAATATAATAGTATAAATTATAGTATATCTACATTTTACGCAATATATTGATTATATTATATTACTATAGCGTTACAATAAAATTTTTCAATATCACTTTCCAGCGTTTTTTTTAACAATTCTTACGCGACACCGTGAATGAGTGCGTTCGACATATTAATATAATCGTCGCAAGGATCATTAATTCGACAGTGTTAATTAATCAGTCATTTATATAATGGAGGTTGCAATATATCGGCGATATAGTCAGAGTATTACGCCCAGAACACCGTTGTGTGTCTTCTGTTCTGATAATCGAGAGGACACAAACGGCGAGGAAGAGGCGAGGTCAACATCGAATGCGCGAGCATCCCGAGTTATTATTACGTGGACCGTGATAATGATCAACTGATTACGTCGTGCGGGAGTGACCCGCGGCCACTGATCCTGGCGCCCCGGGACGTCCCGGGACCGCTATTCGTTATAGGATTACAGGATAAGAACCCTGAACTTTCGTGGAGGCGCGTGTGTGCGCATTACTACAAATCACTGTGATTTCCTTGACAATCGATGCATCGCTGTCGGTGCAGGGAAATTATCAGGAACCCTGTGTGTACATCCGCGACCCGGATCGCGATCAGGCGACCGACGAGCATGTTGCCTTTACGTAAAGTCGCCTTACAATGTAACGCTGCGACTTAAGGAAGGAATGTAATTATACACGCGGAAGTCGCTGTTTTCCCTCATATAATGCGGAGGAAACTCGTTGCGAAAGTAATGACGGAGTTTCTCCATATGCGGAATAAACGTGTTTAATGATTATTGTTGAGCATCACATAAAAGATAATATCTGTTGAAAGATGGCGAATTATCTTGACGACAGAAATGTAGGGATACAAAGGCATTGAACAAATAGATGTAATTATTGTTGAAAATCTATAGTTTTTATATAAATTTTTGACAATTTTATAATAAAGTTTTTAATTTTTTCATTGAAAAATTATCGATGTCCAATTTATTCAATAGTTTTAATTAATCGATTTTATATAACCCATGCTTGATTACATTGTTTTCATCAAATTGGACGAGTAACAGTATTAATTCTTCTCTATAATCATTAAAATATCAAATATATTCTCGAAAGTAATATGTTCTGTTCAACTTTCTCCCAAAAAAAATTTATCGATTAAGTAATTATTTTCTTTCTTCAATGATTCCCTTTAAATTTATACTCATTTTATGGAACATTCTCAGTTATACACCTCGAGGAAGAGAACCTCATCGAGAGTCTCTTTTCCTTCCTTCTCTATCTGTGTGCGACCCCCGGAGGGCATGATTTATGACGAGTCCGGCTAATTACCATGAGGCCGGCCCGGATGCACAAGGAGATATCACAGATATTGATTCAATTATCGAGATTAATGGCTGCGGGATTGTGACGACGGTGGAGACCCAATGATTTATCACGGGGCAAATGCGAGAAACGACCACCACCGTCAGGGTCGTCGTCAAGGAATATCCCGAGAATGGCACCAGTTGAGACCACGTATCGACGAGGTATTCTGGACCAAGCTAAATGTGTCAACGGGCGAGGGTCTGATTTACTCTCGTTCAGGCTGAGAGTCGTGACTAATCTCCGCGATCGAGTAACCGTGAGACTCACGACGACACGGCGGCGCAATGCTACATCTTAAGAAGGCGATAGATAATCGAGATAAAAGATTCTCAGGTAGCGGCTGGTTGAGAATCGTCAATAAGAGCCATTCAACTCACTCAGAGTGTGCGTCGGCGAAAGTGAAAAAGATTCGCATTAAAGAAGTCGTCTTTCTGCGAGGATAAAGTTTTTGTAACTGGTAGTGGATATAAGCGAAGTTCATAAGAGCGATATTAACCCTAGAATTATAAGTGCTTCACTCGAGATGAAAGCGGGTATCATAAAATCATACCGTAAGATCTCGTACTATCTTTTATTATGAGCCTTTAAAATGTCTGATTAACGATGGCAGCATGTATAAGATATGTATATCTATAAGCAATGCATAAAATAAATATAAAATTTAATACTGCACTGCGCCTCATTTACAATATAAAATGACTTCGTCGTATTTTTATTCTCGTAGTTATATCTCACAAAACTATCCCCATTACAGTTTCAATGTATTTAAAATAGCATTTCTACTAAATGTAACAATCCCTACAGGTTTCCAATTCCAGAACAAAGAATTTTTATTAATATAATGTACTCATAAAATTATTGAAAAATTACACGTGATGCACATGTAATATGGGATATTTTAAGATTATTTAAAAGAAAGAATATCGTTTCAAAGAAAACGAATATGGTATTCGCATAAGAAAGTAAGAAGATAATTTCGCGGATAATTTCGAAACGATTGCCATACCAATTATGGCTCGCGAATTAATTGCTCTTTCATTTCTTGCTGTGAAAGAGGCGTACCTCGTTTCACGCGATAGGGGACAGTACTCGAGATCAAAGAAATGTGTGTGTGAAAAAACGAAGTAGTAGAGAGTTGGGAAATGAGACAGAAATGGGCTACCAAACGTAAAGAGTGAACCGCAGTAATTAAAGCAGCAGTAATGAGGATCTAGTTTTTTCTCGTACGTCATCTTGGCGGTAGCGCTTCTTCTTATTAGTGTAAATACATTCTTTGCTGGTCGGAGTTAAATACTTTCTTTCATCCGAATTGCACGACGTTGTGCCTTATTAAATATTGTTTATAATCATGAGAATCGTCAGCATCATCCAAATTTACAATATCAGATTACAATACACAGTCAAAAATATTATACAGTTTTAAATCCATATCACATAAAAGGCATATTTTTCTCCAAAATTAAATACAACTTTTTCAATCTATTCACTTTTACGAGTTTTTTTCTATAACAAAAAATCCTTCTAATGCATTGAATTTAAATTCTTATCTCGTATTATTGCTAGAACAAATTAGAACATTGTTGTCTTTTTTATTTGCATTTTATTGTCGCTGATTTTTATTCGAATTGCTTTTCATCAAAATTGCGAATTTTTTTCAGACTGAATTTTCTTCTCGCAATGTATGATAAACGAACGCTACTCGCGGGATGATATTAAGACAGAAATCAAATTGTCGTACGAGTGAAGTAAGGAATAAAATGGCGGGACTATTCGGGATCCAATTCAAATTTAACTCGTGATGATCAAAGCGGTTCAGACAACGTATAATAATCTACGATTTCGAAGGGAGCACCGTGCAAGAAAGAGCCCCATTGTCTTTGCAAAATTATCATGACACCCGCGGGGCGCACGATCGCTCGTCTACGAAACGAGCACCTTCGTCTTTCGATCAACAGGAAAGATCGTTTCTTGGACCCGCAGAGCCACGACTTTATCGAACGATAATGAAGCAAACTTCATTTTTTTTTTCAATATTTTGCATTGACTCAATTGCTCAAATTTTCTTATTAAACAAATAATTTTATAACATAACAATCATTAATTCGTGAATTTAAACTTGCAACAAAAATACAATCTAGAATTTGTAAGTAATTATTAATTGTATATTATTTTTATAAAGTTAATGTCTGAATAGGAAGAAATCATTTAATTTATTCTTATTTATCAACTTTTCCGTAAATTAATAAGGTATAAAGATATTATATTATTAAAAAATTATATTACTTTAAATACGAAGTGCCATTATGGTCTGAATGTTAAGATGTTGAACTATTATATATATTCATTTAAATGAATTAATTTTAGAAATTATAAAAAACTATAGTTGTATATTCTGATATTTTCGACGTACAATAGCTAAATACATCTTTACTCTTTTTTGTATATTCACATAGCTCATGGAACGAGGAAGCACATGGCTGTGCACGCATTATTACGTTAACGCATAATCGAGGGTGAGATTATTGTTCGAGGAATTCGGGATTTTCGACAGTTGGCAGTTTGCATACGTTTGTATGTATACTTGCCTTTTTTATGCAGTTGCATTTGGGCAGCCAGTCGACTATATGTGAGGACATTGGCCGATCATATGACAGCTGGAAGATGCGTTGCGTGCGAGTATACGACAATGCAACAATGTGCATAATGGAAAAAAAACGAACCTCGAACACTGTGGGGGACCGTATCCAGATTTTACTTTGTCGTATGTATGTGCTAACAAACACGTATACCGATATAATAGTTGTAACAGGTTTACCATGTTGAAATATAATTTATGTCATTCTGAAAATTTTCGAAATTTGTACACAGAGAAAATATATTCATATATGTATTCTGAAATTAAATGTTTGAAAATTAGATTGCTCTTAAAATATATTTAATATAAAATTTCTTATCAAAATTACAGGGTATACAGTACCCTCCATAAATTTGGAAACAATGTTTTACAGTAAATAATTATTTACAGTTATCTATAACGTACGTATGTATGCACTTTTATTTCGTCTTTTTTTCAATTAAAGATTTAATTATTAAAATATGGAATTTTAATTAAAATGTGATTCTTCGGGGCTATTTTACAATTTTTACGGAATCTGAAATCAACTTGCGATTCTCTCAAATAGTTTACCATTTTTATAGAAATCGTTAAATTACAATTAAATGTACCTGTGTATATACAATGAACAAGATGTTGCAAAACAAGTGACAATATATATATATATAAACAATAGATCAAAGCGCGAAATTCAATCTTGAGCGCTTCGATGCTACGAAATGATTGTCCAACATATAATATTTTTGGCATGTACAAGCTTATAGGTGTGCTAGATAAATGTTTATCATCATTTAGGTGTGCTAGATAAATGTTTATCATCAAAAATATGTATAGATCGCTGTCATGTAATGACTTTCCTGTAATTTATCTTCTTTAGAAAAATTAATTACCTTAGGAAGTTGTTTAGTTGGAATTTTAGTTATAGGGATAGTAAAACATAAAGTGTTCCCAAACTTATAGAGAAAGAACTTATAGAGATTGTGTATTACACGTACTTTTTAACAAAATTGAGAAAATTATAAAAAATTTACAATTTTTCTATATTGTATTTGAAATTAATATAAAAAGTTTGGCAGCGATTTAAAATCTAAATAAAAAAGTATTTTAATAAGAAATAAAAAATGTTTTTAAAAAAAATTAAGATAGAATGAGAAATTTGTCATTTAAATTAAAATTGTACTATTAAAAATACATAAATATTGATCTTAAAATATATACGTAAATATTGACTTTAAAATATATATAAATATTGAACTGTTTCATATGTATGTGACATTCATTTTTATATAATATGAAAATTATAAATTTTCAATTCCAGTCACTTTTGCAAAGTATATACGCCGGCTATATCCTTAAGTATATCTTTTGTATTTAAAATAAGTCAAGGCGTTGTTAAGTAAGTTACGTTATAATCTGTATCTGTCAATCGCGACATTTTTAAAATTCTCATTATCCGTCATTGTTTTGTACGCTATACATTTTGATTTACAAATGTCTACGATCTTAAGATATGAACGTGTTTTGCCAAATTGATTCATCATATATCGCGTGACAATAAACGCGACGATGCATCTCGCCCGGCATAGCTTGGATATACAATTTTTTTATCTTTGGGTCTCGAGATCATCAGATATCGAGAACGATAACTTCTTGACCAGGGTACACTTGCGAGATATTTCGCGAGTTTGCCTGATAACCCCCCCCCCTCTCTCTCCTCTCTCTACTTTTAACAGCATCAAAAAGAATCCCAAGGGACAGGGAACGATCACGATAATACCTTGTCGAATTCTTTGCTGGCAGGAAAAAAAGGGAAACCGAGTAGCCCTTTGCAACAAACACTCAATAATTTTAACGAATCACCGAGCCGGATAGTACGATTCGACTTCAAAAGCTTTAATTGACACCTGAATATTTGCAAGCATGGCTCCTTTTCTCTTTTCTTTATTCTATTTTTTTTTGTTCTTTTATCATCATATAACATTTCATTTCATCAAGACAGTAAAGCCATATATAATGCGAAGCATTCATTAATTCTTATTATAATTAGCATTTTAAACAAAAATTAGACGAAATTCCTTTCTTTATAAAATCAAACTGTATTATAATTTTTTAAATTCTTTATAAGCTTTTATTAAAATATTTTTTAAATCATAAATTATAAAGTAGTTGAAAAACACATTATATGAAACGAAACAAAACATAAATATGGTTAATGTATTATTAAATAAATTTGGAATTCTACCAAAGCGCAGTTTCCAATGTTCTCACTTAAGAGAGAAAGTCGGACTACTGTTTTTGATATTTATATAATATCCAATTTCCGCTTATTTCGATTTAAAGATTCACGCACACAAGAATGACTTATCGAAGTATCCAACTTGCGTATTAAATTAAGTATATGCAACCAGCGTATGTATACGTATTATATATGCGCTGCATATATTCATGCTGACTTCCATCACTATCGGAGTATCAATTTCGAATAGGCTCGATGTATCTGACCGGTTCCCTATCTCTCTCTCTCTCTCTCTCTCTCGCTCTCTTCTGCAGAGACTTCCACGGCTAGTTTTCTCGGGGTCACAAGGGAGTAAATAAATTCAGCGAATAATTCCGTTGGGTAGAGCTTCCCTGGTGACCGGTATGGGCGTGTTAGCATCAGGGCTATTCAAGCGAGTCTGCGGTAGCCTCGGGACATCACGAGCAGAAAAGCACGCTCTTTCCTTTGCCTCTCCTTCTTGATTCGCCTCCTCTTTCTCTTTCTCCTCCTGCTTCCCACCGTATCTTACCACTCGCCTTCCTCTTCGTTTCAGTCAGATACGTTCTTCATACGTTTCTCATCTCGGTTCTAGAGACCTTTCTTACGCGAATCGGACTTCGTGCGAGATTCTAAAGCGATATTTCCGCGTTGATAAAACTTTACCTTTTAGTCCAATATTGCGAAAATTTCGTTGCAGATGTGGGAATAAAATTCTATTCGGATTAAAATTAGAATTTAGTCATGCAATTTTATCTCTATAAAACCGATATCTCTATTACCTCCTAATCGGCGATTTAACATAAAGATTTAAGATAAAGTAATATTAGAAATGTATAATTACAAAAAAAAGCCCGTACTTTTCAACTGAATACAGAAAAACGTTACTAAATGTTAGAAAAAATAGATTGTACATATAATTTTTTTTCCTTATTGAATTATAAGATTTGTGTGCCGAACAAATACAGTATATACTGTATTTTAATCCTCCAATTTACAATATTTGATATTCGCGGTCTTTAACTTTAAGAGAAATATTGCATGGATTTTGCACGAATCGCACGAATGTTCATCATGCAAAACGG
>Ga0157364_1008115_pt1 | contig 10866 bp, 11 predicted proteins | sample AttsexASBM2_FD_111476 | JGI IMG/M metagenome (GOLD analysis project Ga0157364, IMG submission 111476) | Fungus gardens microbial communities from leaf cutter ant in Ribeirão Preto, State of São Paulo, Brazil - Atta sexdens ASBM2 | ecosystem: Host-associated > Fungi > Mycelium > Unclassified ... | reverse complement strand
GACCAGGTGTATTTAGTATATATAGGACTCTAATTTAGCAGAGACTCCTTGTCGAGTTCTCTTGTGAACTTCCCACTTGATATCCAACTTAAGAGATTTACCGCTTGTATGATCATTTGTCTTTGTGATAAGTGGTTGCCACAACAGTATACTATGTTGTATAATGTCATCTTTCTAGATCTTTCTACTATTTTCCATCATGACATGTGACATTGTTTCATATGACAGTGATATGTAATATCACACTGAACTCTAGTCTTAGTTTTTTATAAAATAAAATAAAAATAAAAAGAAAAAGAAAAAAGAAAAAAGAAAAGAAATTAAAGATAAATAGAGTTTATTGTCTTTAATTCTGATAGTTGACATGTGGTATAATATCATTGTTTTGGGACCTTTTATGTCCTTCTATGACATGTGACCAATGTGTAACACCAAGTTATGCCATGTGATAGTTTGTGACAGTTATATGTAATGTTATACTAAATTCTAACTTTAAGTTAAAAGAAAAGAAAAGTAAAGTAAAAGTATATAAAAATAAAAAAATGAAAATAGAGTCTATTGTTTACAACTCTGACAGTGAGCTATTGACTGCCTTGGTTAGTAATTGTCACAACATTCTCACTGGACCCTTGCTAACTTTATAGATCCTTTATTCTCTAATATATGAGAATTATTATACAAACTCAAGACTTTAGGATTGGTCAAGCAAATGAACCTTGTATTTGGTTAACACAAGAGAACTTAATAGAGAACTCTATACAAGATTATCTACCTTATATACTAAATGCTAATAGTCCATACTTTACTACTTTAAGCCTACCTGTCAAGATTGCAGAAGATGGACTTAACTTTTCTTATTTTCCCTTCTCATTCCTATTTTCTTTTCGATTTATCTCCCTCTATTCTATTCTTAGAACTAGGGTTAGAGTGACGAGATCATACTGTTACACAGCAAATCATCTCAGATGATATGGGCAGAAGTCACATGATGGATGGAAAAATGTAGAATATTCTGGAAGGGATGATGTCATACAATATGTAAAACACATGTTGACCTTGGAGTGTACACATGGTCATTTAGGACAGGCTAGAAATAGCTTGCACGGACTATTAGGTATTAGTATATAAGGTAAACAGTCTTGTACAGAGTTTTCTATTGAGTTTTCTTGTATAATCTTATATAAGGTTCCTTCTTTTGTCTAGCACTAAGGACTTAAGTTCGTAACACTACCCTAAATAACTATATATTAGCCTTAAGGCCAATATATATTAAATATGTTATGTAACATCATTGTACTAGAACTTTCTATACTCTTCCATTGTGACTACATGACTGTGATAGTGTCATGTGACATATGTGACCCATCATGTGGCTGTGACATCATGCTAAACCCTAACCCTAGATCCTAAGTATAGAAAGTAAAGACAAAGGAAGATAAGAGTAGGAAGGAAATTGAAATAAATAAAGTTTATTGTCTTCAACTCTGACATACTAGTAACTAGGGTAACTTACTTAGTAGTCTCCATACTAGATAACTATCTTTTCTAAGATACTTAGTATATAAACTGGTAGTTTACACTATAATAGCCTTATTCTGAAAATTGACCAAAATTAGTACTATTTTCTAGTTTTAGTAATAACATACCTTGCTATTTTTCAGTTGCCTTAATTCTCTAAGTTTTCTAAGTTCTCTTCTGAGATATATGACTAGTGTGACTTGTAGAGATGCAGTATACAAGCTAGAGCCAAAGGTTGTTCTAACCTTATCTTTCATATTTTTTAATACCTAGATAGTATACTTAGTATATAAGTTAGTAGTTTATATTGCAAGCCTCATCCTGAAAATTGACTAAAACTACCACCAAATTTTGGTGTTAACAACAACATACCTCTTATCTTCTAGTTGTTATGACTCAAAGATCTTGAAGTTGATCAATGAATAGAACCTTATATTAGAGTTAATACAAGAGAACTTAATAGAGAACTTTGTATAGAATGGTCTATCTTATATACCTCAGACTACTGGTCTGTGCACTACTACTTTAGTCTACCCTAAATGACTATGTTGTTATGACTCAAAGTTCTTAGGATTGAATAATAAGACAAAAACTTATATTAGGGTTTTAACACAAGAAAACTCAATAGAGAACTCTGTATAGGATTGTCTATCTTATATACTAGAACCTCATGGTTTATGCGACTACTACTTTTGCCTACCCTAAATGACTATGTATTTGTCTTAAGGTCAACATGTATAAGATATGCTATATGATGTCATCTTTCCAGAATTTTCTATATCTTTCCCTTGCTATCACATGGCTTGTGACTGTTACTGTGACATGTGACAGTGTGACAGTGTGACAGTTATGTCATACTAAACCATAAACCTAGTTTCCAGAGTAGAAACTAAAAGAAAAAAAGAGAAAATAAAAGAAAAGAAAATTAAAAGAAAATTAAAAGAAAATTAAAAGAAACTTGGGTCCAAACTTCATAAGTCTGACAGTTGGCTTCAGTATTCTTGAGATACTTTAAAGCTGTTTGAGTGGAGTCAGAATATACATTGATCATGTAATAAATATTACTTTTATTGAAAAAAGAAAAGCAACAAATATCTCTATGATTGAAAATGTGATAAATGAATGTTGATATAAAAAATGGCTTTTGGAGAGTCATTGTCACTTGATAGCTGTCTGGAAAATGTGATCCAGTCAGGATGATTTGGAACACCTACTAAACTTTCTCTTTCTTTGTTTAAAGAACTAGGGATTGATCAAATAAACGACTATAGTAGCTCTTATATGAAAATAATATTGAAATTCTTATTGGATTCCAATATTGTGTTAGTTAGAAGCTTGTTCTTTTGAACATTTTGTGAAAAGAGCTTAATATTTTTGAAAATCATATCTTAACATCACTTATTGTTGAGTGAATTGACTGCTTCCTGATTTCTTGAAGTTCTTGATATTTATTTGCATGCTATTCCTTGTTAAAACAATGTTTCCAGAATAGACAGTTGTTAGAGTCAGCCTGGTGATTACCTTTATAGTTTAGACACTTGAAGATATATAAGTATAGTTTGTCTTGTGTTATGACCTTAGTGTTATGACTCAGAGCCCTTAGAGTCAGGTTAAGAGACAACCTTGTATTGTGGTGGCACAAGAGAACTTGATAGAGAACTCTGTACAGAATAGTTTATCTTTATATACTAAATCCTTATAGTCCATGCTAGTTATTTCTAGCCTACCCTAAACGACTATGTGTTAGCCATGAGGTTTGCACATGGTATGATATCATCCTTCTAGAATCTTCTTCTATGCCATGTGACCTATGCCATTATTAACCCTAACCCTAGGTGCAAAAGATGGAAAAGGAAAAATAAATCAAAAGGAAAATAGGAAATAGGAAGAAAATGGAAAAGAACTGAGTTCACTTCTTGCAATTCTGACACTTAGCTTAGAGCTCAGGTTGTACTTAGGCAAAGACTTGAGAGGAAGTTAGAGGAATATATCAAGTGGTAAAGTGTAAGGATATAGGAATATATCTATGCTATATATACAAGTGAGCTATGAGGAAATAGTTCATAGTACATAAAGATGAAGCAAGGATATGGAACCTACTATATGAGGCACTGACTGAGACTTATTGTGGTGCAGCCAATCATGTCATTGTTACCCTTGACCCTATTTCAGTATTTATGTCCCTATAAATCATACCAACACCTCGAGTTCTCCTACCACATATATTGCCACCATTTTCTTGTTAGGTCCAATTATTACTTGACCTCAATTGTTGATAGCTATAAAGTATGGTTCATGTGGTGGTCCTTTTTGAAACATAATTATAGGATAACTATTTCTTGATGTTTTGGTGTTATGTTTGTTATCTACCAATGCTGTCACTACTTCTTTCCAAAAGTCAGGATCTTGTTCTCTTCTGGATTGAAGTGATTGATAATATGGGGGTGGTTGAAATAGTCTCATTTGCATAGGGGATTGGATGAATTTCATATACTTCATAAGATTATTCACTTTATTGTCTATGAAGCTTGATTTTGTTGTTGTTGATGATGTGGATCTGGATACCTCATATGGATTGATTAAAATAACTTCTTCATCTTCCACCACTCCTCCTTTGTCCGATTTTCTCTTCTGTTCCTCATCCTTGTATAGTTCCTGTATTTCTTGAATGTTATCATCTACATACTTGTTTCCTTGTCCTCTACATGCATACAATTCATCAGCCAACATCCTTTGAACCTGATATGTTTGATCTTCCATATTGCTTTGAATCAAATACTATAAATCTTCCAGTATTCCTAGGATATTCATAGTATTTATGGTTCAGTTATTGATGCTTGCTTTCAGAATGGTTCTTTCCATCTCCATAATCATCATATTTATCTCTTCTGCTATCTTCATCATATCCTTTACTTGCTTTTGCACATCAATCCTTGTTTCCAACCCCTTTAATATCTTGTAGTAAATTCTTGTCTAGTCTTTTCATTCATTCTTGAATACTTAAGCTTCGTCCATGTTGTTTAATTTCCTAGTGATATAGGGATTTGGGGAGGTGGATGCAGTCATATAGTTGTTGTTGGTAATTTGCAAAGATATTGTTTGTTAAGATTTGAATGTTGTTGTGAATTGTCAAAAGTGGGATTTTATCTCCCCTCTTTATAGGTTTTGACTTGAAATCTTTGTCCAATAATCTTCAATCACCTCTTTTGTATGAGACAACCCTGATTCCACAATCCATTGGTCATGTTTGTCTCCATAACTCTTCTAATGCACTAAGTATTGCGTCTCTCTGCCTTGTTTTCTGTGCTTCCATACTTCTTCAACTTCGTATTCTTCTTCTTCATTAATAATCACAGGTGGAGGTGCTGGTTCCATGTGTTGTTCTGGATAATGGGGTTTTCTGCATCCTGTCAGCAGGTATTCATTAAACATATCATGTATCATCTATCCTTCTAGAAGCTTGAGTTGAAATGCTCCTTGACCAATCTCCTTCATGATCCTAAAGAGTCTATATCTTCTCTGGTCCAGCTTCTTTAAGGGTCTATTCAAATGGATATTTTTGTTTTCCAGCCACATGTTGTCTCTAACCTTCAATCCTTGAGGATTCTTTTGTTTCTTGTCATATTGCTTCTTCATATTTTTTTGAGCTGATTTTATTAACTTTGTAGCTTCTTCCCAACTTCTTTGCAGTTTCATTAGAAATTCTTCCAGTTTAGGGATCTCCATTTGTATTTTGAGGTTTCCTTTCCAAGAATGTCTTCCAAAGTTTAGAACAAATAGTGTTTGACTGGTTGCCGCATGTTTCTTGTTGTTGTAATGGAATTTCACTGCTGCTATCCATTTCATCCAGTTATTTTGCTGATAATTAACATGGTGTCGCAAGAACATTCCTATCTCTTGATTGATCCTTTTTGTTTGTTTGTCTGATTGTGGATGATATGTTATTGAAAGCATCCTTTTAGTTCCCAATGCTTTTGTTAACTCTTCCATAAATCTTGATGCAAATTGTGGCCCTCTGCCACTGAGAATTTTCTTTGGAATCTCATGTAACTTCCAAAATTTGTCCCTGTAGATCTTTGCTATCCCTTCTGAAGAGATATTTGTTATTGTCACCTTTAATCATATTATTTTTGTGAATCAATCTACTATAACCACTATGGCATCCATTCCATTAGATCTGGGTAATGGTCCAATTATGTCAATACTGATCTCCTGCCATGGTCCTTGTGGTATCTCCAGTGAATGAAGTTCTCCTGATTTTCATTGATGTTGGACTTTGTTCTGTTGACATTATATACAACCCTACATATATTTTTTGATGTCTTTCTTGAGTCCAGGCCACCAATAGTTCTTTTTGACCAGTTCTATCATCCATTGTTGTTCTGGATGACCTACATTCATAGAATTATGATTTTCTTGTAAAATTCGTTCTTTGATCTTCCTGTTGTTTGGGATGTATATCTGTCCATCTATGTAGGTTATTTCATCTTGCTCCCAGGCTAGACCATCTCCTTTCTTTAACTTCTGTTCCACTTCATGTTCCTTTGTATTATTTCTTCATATTTTCTCTAATAGATCTGAATTTTCCATTGTCTTGTTTCTCTTTAACATTGTTATCTCTACTATTGTTCTCCTTGTCCATAATTCTTTCTTGAGCATCTGAACATCCTTGTTGTCTTCCTGTGTATCTATTTGATCCTTCTATGATAGAATATTTGCCTTTGTGTTCATTTTTCCAGGTATATGCCATAGAATGAAATTGTAGTCTTGCAACTTTAGGTACCACCTGGCCTGTCTTCCATTTAACTTGTGGGGCTCTCTGAAATACTTGAGGTTTTCATGATCTGTCCAGATTTCAAATGGTTCCATTGTGTTTAGTAGATATTGTCTCCACTTTGCTAAGGCTTCCACAATTGCTAATAGCTCTTTGTTGTAAATTTCATAATTTCTTTCTGCTTGTTGCATTGTCCTAAATAAAAAAGCTATTGGTTTCCATTTTCCTTCCTGTCCTTGAGATAATAATCCTCCAATGGTGTGTCCTGAGGTGTCTGTTTCTACTCTGAATTTTCCTTCTCTTTTTGGAAGAGAGAGTACCAGTTGACTTGTAATCTTGTCCTTTAACTCCTGGAAAGCCTGTTGATGTTCTTCTTCCCATTTCCATTTCTTCTTTCTTTTTTCCTTTTAGGTCATTTAATGGCTTCGCTGTATGACTGAAGTTCTGAATGAACCTCTGATAGAAATTCACAAATCCCAAGAAGCTTTCCACTTCTTTGATTTTCATTGGTGTTTTCCATTCTTTGACTGTCTTGACCTTGTCTTGTTCCATCTGTACTTGTCCTTTGCCAACTATTACTCCCAATATTGGGATTTCCTCCATATTAACGTCACATTTTGATCTTTTAAAACACAAGTTGTGTTTTTCTGCAATCTTCAAAAACCTAATTGTTCATTCTTTGAGTTCCTTCATTGTCTTGACCAGTATAACAAAATCATCCATATAATTTTCTAATACTCCTTTGTGAAGTAATTCCTGGAAAATATTATTTATCATCCTTTGGAATGTCCCTGGTGAGTTGCATAGTCTAAAATACATCACTTGTGGTTCAAATAATCCTTTGTTTGTCAGGAAAGCTGCCTTCCATTTGTCGCCTTCTTTAATTCAAACATTGTTGTACCCTCAGATAAGATCAAGTTTGTTGAAGTATTTGGCCTCTTTTAATTTGTCAATTACTTCTCCAATTAAAGATAGTGGCATCTTGTCTTTTATCGTGACTTGATTGAGTTTCCTGTAGTTCTGAACCAGTCATAGTGAACTATCTTTCTTTGGAATGTAAAAACATGGTGCTGCATATCTTGATTTTGATTCCATGATTAAATCAGCTTTCAATTGTTTGTCCAGTTATTGGTTTAGTGCTTCTTCTTCTTTTAATATTATTGCATATGCCTTTGTGTTTAACTCTCTTGGAGCTTCTTCTATTAGGTTTATTTCATGATTCCATTCTCGTTGTTCCAGTAGTTTCTTAAATTTCTTCTTGTTGAATAGATGAGTGAATGGTCGAATATACTCTGGTAAATCCTCTGGGTTTATCTTGTCTGGTTTCTTTCTGATTTCACTGTTGTCCTGTTCCTTGGTTTTTGTTGTCTGTGTCCTTCTGGTTTTAAACTTGATATCTTGATGCTTCATTTTACAGCTTTCTGGACATCTTGTAAACTTTATTATTCCATTTTTCCAGTTGACTTCTAGGTTGTGCTTGACCAACCAGTCATGTCCTAGAAACATGTCTGTTCTGTTTAAATCCATTACTGTAGCTTCCAACTGCTCCTTGTGTCTATTGATTTCTATTTCTAGAGGTGCTATCTTAGTCATCTCTCTGTTCTTTGTCCCATCTATATTGAAAACTTTGAATGAGAAGTTTATCAGCTTTGTATGTATCTTCTTCTTCTTGACTAGTTGTTAGCTGATTCCTATATGTGTACATCTGGAATCCACCAGTGCCTTAACTATGAGGTTTTTGCTGTTTTTCGTTTTCATGTTTGCTCATATGTTTAATTCTCTTTCCATATTACTTCATTAGTTTGGAATAACATATTTATTTTGAGAATTTACAGGTGAGATCTCTTGTACCATGCCTACTCAAGATCTTCTTCAAAACCTTATTTCTTGTCTTCTTCTTTGTTGTCTTCATTGACTGCTTCCCTTTACAGTCTTTCACAATGTGTTCTTCTTTGTCATACTTGAAACATTTCTGAGTTTTCTTCTCTTTCTTCTTCCAGCATTCTTTGGCCATATGCTTGTACTTGTTGTAGTTAAAGTATTTAGGCTTCCCATTCTTGAAATTATCATTAGACTTTCTAATATCTATGGGCTGTCCTCGCCCTCCATATATTGTTCCTATTTCTGTCTTGTAATTGTTTCATCCTTTTGTGGACTTGTATTCTTAGCCTACTGAGGTAATTGCCACCTTCCACTCTTTAAGTGTCTCTAGTGCCACTATAGGCAGATATCCCAATATCATCAAGATGATATTGGGTTATACATTCTTCTTCAATAAAAAGATGGTGTGCAGCTCATCTGTGTCTGCCTTCATGGCTAAGGCTTTGAACTCTATCATGAAGTCTACTGTATTTCATTTTCCTTGTTTAAAGATCTTGATCTTCCATTTGGCATTTGCTGCCTTTGTTTTGTTACTGAATGTAGTCTTGATCTCTTTAACAAATTCTTCCCAATCCTGGATTCCTAATTCTTTATCTAGTTCATCTAGTTTTCTCTGGGCGTAAATGTCTACTACACCTTCCCTGAGGTAAGCCAGGATTGCTGTGATCCTATTGTTGGTCTCCATGACTCTGTTGCTCTTGAGGAATAATTGAATTCCCCTTCACCAGTCTTCAAATTTCATTCTGTTCCTATTGAACCATCCTGGATTTGGGATCATACTCTTCGGCATAACAGCCTGTCTGTTATTGTTTGTCATTGCTGGTGCTGGTGTTACAGACATTTCTTCATCTGATCATTCATATGTTTCTTTTGAGGCTTTGTTCATGATCTGCAAGGATCCAAGTCTTTCTGATAGTGCCCCAATATTGTCTATTCATCTTGAACTTGTCTTGGTTCTTTTTGTAGTTTATACCACACATGTTTTGTTCTTTGTCTGGCAGTAACTTCACCTAATTCATCTATGAACTAACCACTATATACATTTCCTTTTGCAAGGTGAGCTCAATAACACTTTACCAAATGTTATGACCTTAGCTTGGAGCTCAGGTTGTACTTAGACAAAGATTTGAGAGGAAGTTAGGGGAATATATCAAGTGGTAAAGTGTAAGGATATAGGAATATATCTATGCTATATATACAAGTGAGCTATGAGGAAATAGTTCATAGTATATGAGGTGAATGAGTCATATAAACATGAGGATGAAGCAAGGATATGGCACTTACTACATAAGGTGCTGACTGAGACTTATTGCAGTGCAGCCAATCATGTTATTGTTACCCTTGACCCCAGTCCATGTTGCATCTATGAGGTATCAATCATAATACCTTGTTTGGTTTCCAAGCAAAGTAGATTAATCTTGAAGTTTGTCTTATAGCATTAGATGAAATGATGATAATGTTCCACTTTGTGCAGACTATTACATTTGACATTTTGAGATTAGTATATAAAGGTTGTGTATCTCCACTTCTAACAGTTCTTGTATTGTGGGACCCCTAGGTTTATGTTTGTATCTTGAATAGTAGTAATATAACTTCTTACATTGATATCAGAATCACAAATGATAAACTTCATTTTTATTTTTTTGTTTTTATTTTCATCTTACTTTTATTTAAGGTTAGGGCTTAGCATGACAGTTACAATCACAAAGTCATGTGGTCATGATGGAAAATGGTAGAAGCTTCTAGAATAATGATATTATATAATATGCTTAATGCATGTTGGCCTTAAGGCTTACACATAGTCTTTAGAGTAAGCTAGGCACAGTAGTATAGTGTAGTATAGTGTAGTATATAAGGTAGATACATTGTACTAGGAACTCCATTGAGTTCTCTTATAATTAACCCAATCCAAGATTTTACTTTTGACTATAACACTTGTGTCTTAAGTCATAATATTTTGTGGAGAATAAGTCCACTAGAAGATGGTGAGATGTGTTATTACTAATACTGAAAGAGTATTAGTTTTGGTCAATTTTTAGGATAAGAGTTTACAGTGTAACTACCATCTTATATACTAAGTACTCTACCTAAGATAGTTATCTAAGAATAGAGAGTGAGTTATCCTAGTTCTGAGTGGCCCTCAGATATAAAAATAGAGATCTATGGAGTTGTTAGAGGATTTAGTAAGGATGTCCAAGAAGTGATTGATAGTATTAATCCTCACCAGAAGAGGTTTGCAAGTATGGATAAAGAAGGAGACATTATTCATGAGTCAAGACAAATATGACTAGATTGGAATATAACAAAAACAACATAAGTTACTTACAGTAGAGGCAATTTGTTTTTAAGAACAACACTGAATCAATCTCTCAGACTTGTGAAGTACTCTTCATCAGTTTTATAATGCTATAGCCAATGACTTTATTGACCTCTCTGTTCTAGATAGGGTCTCTAGCTAGATCACTTACTTTTGAATACTATTTTCACTGTTGAAAATACAGAAAGCACCTAATGTTGTGAACTTAGGTCCTTAGGGTTGGACAAAAGAACAACTCTTGTATTGAGTAACACAAGAGAACTCAATAGAAATCCCTTTACAAACTAATCTACCTTTTATACTACTACTGATGGTCTGTGCTCACTACTGTGCACCCTACCCTAAATGACCATGTGTAGAACATGAGGTCAACATG
>Ga0157364_1008114_pt1 | contig 10867 bp, 3 predicted proteins | sample AttsexASBM2_FD_111476 | JGI IMG/M metagenome (GOLD analysis project Ga0157364, IMG submission 111476) | Fungus gardens microbial communities from leaf cutter ant in Ribeirão Preto, State of São Paulo, Brazil - Atta sexdens ASBM2 | ecosystem: Host-associated > Fungi > Mycelium > Unclassified ... | reverse complement strand
TTTGATTTTTCAGATTTTATATTAATTTTGTTTTTCTTTTCTTTTCTTTTTCTTTTGGATGATGAAGAGGCACATGACATGTCACATGATGTGATGTCATAGGCCTAAAAGGTGGTAGAAAGATCTGGAAGATAATGTTAGGGCACATATATACAACATGGCAACCTTGAGTAGAAAATGAGACAGACAGGAGGTTGTAGCATGGACAATAGGGCAGGATTAATTATTAGTAGCACAGACCAGGCATGATTTGTATGTATAGGACTCTAATTTAGCAGAGACTCCTTGTTGAGTTCTCTTGTGATTTTCCCCACTTGATTGTCTACTAAGAGCTTTACTCACTTGTGTAGCTATTGGACTTTGTGTCTAGTGGTTGCCACAACATGTTACAACTCAAAGACTTGAGAATTGGTCAATAAGAAAAATCTTGTATTAGGGTTAACATAAGAGAACTTGAAAGAGAACTCTGTACAAGATAGTCTATCTTATATACTGATTACTCATAGTTTATGCTCTACTTTAGCCTACTCTAAATGACCATGTGTAAGCCTTAAGGCCAACATATATTAAACATATTGTTATTGTCACAAACTTCATTCAGCTTGTATCTCCACAACAAGTGAACTGATTTTCACAAACTAAGTTGCACTGGAAATCCCCAAATAAGAGCAATCTGCACATATGTGGGATATACAAAAGCAGCAACAAATGACTGAGATATCAGGCCATCAGTAGCTGTAAAAGCTTTGTCTGCTAATATCTCATGAATGGCTAGATGGATTTGCACAATTGAACTTGTGTTGGAAAGTGCTCATCAATTTGTTTCCAACAATATATGATGTATCTTAAAGCAATAAGTATTGATAGAGATATAAGTATATCAATATAGTGACATAATTAGTTACCTTCTAAAAATAGCCTGACAGCTCCTATCAGGTACAAGTTTTAATCATGTGATAGTAACAGCTTGTATATAGACCATCACTCTTTTGTACATATACCTTTGTATCTGAAGACTAGACTTCAGACTTAACAATGTCAATTATCCTTGTTGATACTACTCATCATTATCTTCTTATACTAAACCTCTGAAACACCACTAAGTTCAAGTATCACAACCAGTGAGTATCTTATTTATGATAGTTATAATGTTATTATTCTAGAATCTTCTACTTTCTTCTATTATGTCACATGAGCATGTGATGATGTGACTGTGACAGCATTGTAATGTGATAGTTTGTGACTGTAACTTGTGATATCACACTAACCCCAACCATAAGTTCAAAACTAAAAAATAAATTGAAATAAAAATGAAAAATAAAATAAAATAAAGTTCACTTTTTGCAATTCTGACATTAGAGTTCATTGCAATCTAGTAGAACAGTGTTGATATAAGAAGAGAATAATGGTAGCAGCATAGCTAGAGACAGTGACAGAAATCTCTAGAATAATTATCTAACTGGAGTATAAGGTAGTTTGATAGAAATAGAGAGTTACTAAGCAGCAGTTGATGAAATCTGGAGTTTGGGTACAGATAAAAGAAGGTGAGTATTAGATGATGAGTACTGACAGGAATCAACAGATATCAAAAGGAAAGTGGTGATAGATAACAGAAGACGACAAGTGGTAGACAACAGATGATGAGAAGTGGATGATGGATAGTGACAAGTGATGAATAATGGATAATAAGGAGTGGGTGACAAAAGGCAACAAACAATGGATAATAGATGACAATAGGCATTCTCTTACATCTCTTACATCCATTTCTAATTCTTTCTTGTTAACTTGTGTAATAGTTTTGCTATCTTAGCAAAGTTTTTCACAAATCACCTATAATAATTAGTAAGTTTGTTATTTGCCAAAGTTAGACTCTGTGAATAACCCATCTTCTATAGCAGTGTTATCCCACTTCAAATTCTATGAGTACTCAGTCTTCTATGGTGAAGTTTACTCCTATTCTAAACTTCATGTACAGCTAGTGTCTCTTTATGAATCAATTCAATCAAACATCCATCCAGCTTGGAGCTAGACTTGAAAAATAACTTTACTTGATGTGGATAACTGCAAAACTATGTAGTAATAGCATTACTCAAGTTTCCAAGTGTTTTAGACATTTTCTTCTATATTTAAAGACTGGTTGATACTCTGTGAATCTCTAGTCTGATGATCAACTATAGTCTCCATTGCTATTAACACTAAACTCTGGTGTTAAGTCAACACACTTTTATTAGTATACTCTCTGTTGAACTCCAGTTTAATATTTGAAGTTATGATCAAGTAGCACACAAGTAGTACAACATATAAGCTAAAGCTAAGATTGTACAGAAAAGCCTGCAACCCTAGGGATTTTGATAAGTTATTACACTTGTTAAACTATAACTAATCTCATGGACTTTTGCTCCCAAGTGTGAATTTTATCTTTTCTTTCTCTATCTTTATTCCATCCAGTCATATTACAACTCCCAAAAATTCTATCTTTCTAATCTTCTATTTATACTTCTCCAGTTTTGCATAGAACTTGCTATCTTCTTAGTGTTAGTTAGGTCTCTTAGTATCTAATTCACCATGGCCTGGAATATGGCCAGTGAAATTTTCAACCCAAAAATCATTACTATAGGTTCATATCCCATTCCAATCATATCTATCCCAACCTATAAATAACTCCTGTTCTCTTATCTACATTTTCTAATCTCTTCTAGTATAAATCAACTGTTTCCATTTTACCTTGGATGTCCTTGCTAGATCTTTGCCAACTTCATAGACTTCTATTCCTAACATATAATGATTACCGGTAACTATAGTAACTTGCTTAGCAGTCTTCATTCTAGATAGCTACCTTAGGTAATATAGTTAGTATATAAACTAGTAGTTTACACTGTAATAGCTTATCCTGAAAATCAACCAAAACTAGCATTAAGTTTTGGTATTAACAATGACTCAATTTCTAAGTTTTCCAAAGTTCTCTTCTAAAATATGTGACTAGTATGACTTGTAAAGGTACAGCATATAAGCTGAAGCCAAAGGTCATTCCAATCCTATCTTCTGTGTTCTCAGATAACATATAATGACTTATGTTAAACTTCCAAGAGACCTAATTAGATCTCAGATAATGAAATGTGAACTATATCTAACATAGTGTTATGAAAGCTATTTTCCACTTGTCTCCCTCTTTTATTCTTACATTATTGGATTCTCACCTCAAGTCCAACTTTGTAAATACTTTGTCATGGTACACCTAAACCTTTATATTTGATTTTGATTTTCTTTTCCTTTTTGTCTATTTTCTTTGATTTGATTTCTCTTTTTCTTTTATTTTATTTTTTAGACAATGAAGAGGCACATGACAATGGCCATATAATGTGTCACATGATGTGGTGTCATAGGTCTAGAACATAATAGAAGGAACTAGAACAATGATGTTAAGGATATGGCTACAGCATGTTTGTTTTATGGTAATAGCATAGTAGACTTATGGATAACATATGTAGTTTAAAGTAGAACTTGTGATGGTAGTATATATAGTATAGAAATACATCAGGAACTCCTTGTTAAGTTTTCTTGTAATTCCCACAAGATTCTCACTTGTAAGACTACTTTAGTATGCTATTAACTATCTTAGTTAGTAGTTGTCACAACATACTTTCTTGGTTCTAATATTCTTGATAATATCTAAGATAAGTAGTAATAAATAGTTATTTTTCACTATTCTTTTATCAAGATACCATAGTCTTGTATCAATCTCTTCTTTCTATCTTTCTTATAAAAATACTAGTGCTGTCTATAGTAACTTTGATAACCAAATATACTCCTTTCTCATCTACTTCTATATCAACTCCCATACTTTCCATCTTTATTCTCTGAACAAGAGGTAAATTTTCTCTTTCCTTAGTATAAATATCTTCTTCAAATATATTATGTAGTCCTGTATCTTTCTTGTCAGTATTCTCTCACTTGTTTTTTTTCTAGAAATTTTGATCTACTTATAAAATTATTCCAGTACTAACTTCTTTGCTTTCTTCTCTGATCTTGCTATTTCTTCTTTTTCATCCCAAATTTTCCTTCCTTCTACAACTTTTTTTATCTTTATTATTTTTCCTTTTTTCTTGTTATAGCAACCACTAACCAAGATAGTCAATAGCTCACTAAGTAATCTTATAATGAAGAGTCTTGTGGAAATCATAAGAGAACTCAATAAGGAGTTTTCAATGTATTGCTACTTTATATAATAGATAAGTCTAGATCCACTCTATAAGTAGCTTAGTTGCATTTTTAGACTGGTTATTATCTATTTCTCACCCTTCTTCTTTTTCCCTCATCTTCCTCATACTCTTTTTGTTATTGTTTCTTCTTTTTCTTTCTTCTCTACTATCTCTCTTCTTCTTTCTATCTCCTTATTGTTTCTTTCAATTGTACTCCCATTATTTTTATCATCTCTGTATTATTTTTCACTATCTGCATCTTTTCCTCACTCAACTCATCATATATTTATATTGTCATAGTATTTAACAACTATTGTTTTTCTTTTTACACTAAATACTGACCACTACTTCCTAAACTAGATTGACTTAGATAATTCATTCTTTTCAATAACAACTCCTACTGCTCTACTATCTTAATAACTAATCAAATCTAAATATTACCCATAAGCAAGAAATCCCTATACTAGAAACTTCCTTACTGAATAATATTACTTCTCTATATATACAGGTTACATGTTACAACTCAAAGATCTTAGAGTGGATTAATAATTAGAATCTTGTATTAGGTTAACACAAGAGAACTCGATAGAGAACTTTGTACAGAATTGTCTATCTTATATATCAAAACTCTATGGTCCATGCTAACTACTTCTAGCTTACCCTAAACAGCCATATGTTTGCCTTAAGATCAACATATGTTAAACATACTGTATGTTATTGTCCTTCCAGAACCTTCTACACTCTTCTATGTGATGTATGATTATATGACTGATATGTGATACCCAATCATGTCATGTAATAGTTTGTGACAGTGTGACTGTGACATCACATTAGTCCTAACCCTAAGTCTCTAAAAATAAAAATAAAATAAAATAAAATGAAAAATGAGAAAAGAAAATATTTAGAGTCCACTATCTTGAACTCTGACATTATAAGTAAACACTGCAGTATAAAACTTCTACTCAAAATTATACATATACTCTACTTGATATTACTTACTCAAACAATGAGATTTGTCTAAACACCAGCTTATATTTGGTCAATGTTGTCTATATTGTCTATCCTGAGCAGCTAGTTTTCTTTTATGTCTGGGATCTGGCTTCTAATCTGAGGATGACTTATAGTTGTAATGACTATTGGTTGAAAATAATGAGAGAATAATATGACTTAAGCTTTAGAGTTTGAACAAAAGACAACTCTTGTATTGAGTAGCACAAGAGAACTTAATAGAGTTTCTAGTAGAAATTAGTCTATTTTATATACTATAGACTATAGTCTGTGTGTTCTATAAATAACCTACTCTAAGATCCATGTACTATTCATAAGGCTGATATACTGTAGTCATGTTATATAACATTACTTGTTTTAAAACCTTTTATGACTTTCTCTTAATTATGTGATAATGTGATTACTCTTATGCCATGTTGATAGGAGTCAAGTAGAATGAAATGTTTCACTAAGATGCATTAAGAACTATATAACACTATTTTCCAACTGTGTGCTAAAGAGTTCAAATGAGACATTATTACTGTTAGAAACTTGTGAAGAAGATAGAAACAAGAATATAATAAGAGAACATAATGTATAAAACTTTTAAAAAGATGCTCATAAACACAAAAGAATATAGTTAGAAAGAATATCAAAAGAAATGAACAAAGGACATCTGCTTGCAAATATGTTTTCTTGCTGGCACACTTCTAAACAGTATATTTTACACTATGTAACAAGCTCTTTTGGAAAAATCTAGTGAATAAATTGGATAGCTTCTTAAGAGTCCACCACAACACTATCTATCCTAGACAACACACCCCAAAGGCACTTTTCAAGTCAAACCTTATAACTGATGATACCAACTAATACTCACCTTACTAGTCTTTTCCAAACTACTAGAACTCTCTAAAACTTGCTGAAAAGTGACAGACAAAGTCCTATCAATACATACTCAAGAAATGGCAATTAAACTGCTCATAAGCAAGGGTTTTTGAATGGGAGTCCTCTGTTTGTCTCCCCTCCACTTATAGCTTATATTAGCCTAAAAACACAAAGAATAAAAATTGAACATATAAAAAAATATCTGGAGTCTCAAAAACATATGGCCTCTCTTAGGTTTATAATACTGTTAGAGTGACTAGTAAGGTCTGCAGAATTTTACAGACTTTTGAAATCTTCAGGAAGTCCTAAGTGTGTATTAACTAACTAAATATAAGTAGCACTCACCTCCAGGAAGTTTTAAGAGAACAAAATGAGGACTTCTGAAGATGGCAACTATTCTAAATACTACTAGAGTATATTCTAATCTGGCAGAACAATGCTAATATAAATAAAAAATAACAGCAACTGGATAGTTAGAAACCTTCATAGAAGTATCTAAAATGATTTCTAGAAAAGAGAAGAGACTTTCATCAGTGACAATTAAGGCAGGGTAATATTGGAATATTGGGCAATATCTTATATGGAATGGCTACAGGATATAGTGGTATTGATATGGGAAATACTATAAGGTTTAGTACAGTTAGGGTATGCCAACTATAGGATACAAGAATGCCATGGGATTCAGTGGGATCAGAGGCAAAGGTTTGAGTACTTATAAGAGCTGGTCTTCTAACAAGTACTATACTAGCCTAATAACTTTATTCTGCTCATGAGTACCAATTTTATGCCTTTCTCATGATTTTAATTGGTTACTTCTGCTTATAAGTTACTTCCTAGCCTGTCCTTCCTTTGATTTCATATGCTTGTGCCCTTATCAGTGCTCCAAACATCTACTATGCTCATAAGCTCTCTTTTTTCATAGCTAGTCTTTTATAAGCCCTATAATGTTATTAGTTCCCAAAGATCCTATATCTGAGATCTAGTCTGTTTAACAGCTACTATACCATCTCTTGAGCAGATAACAACTTGAGAGAACCTGAGATGTCATCTAGAAGTAACAGATCTTCCCATTAGTGTCTTAGAAGAGATGTACAAGTACTCAAATACCTGTAAGAGTATATTCTCTTGTAGAAAAGTGTTTTCTGGTGTAAAAAGTAAAAGTAAAAGCAAAGAAAACAGATATTTAAATGAAACAATATTACTGAAATTAATAGAATCTCTTACAATATCCAGTAAAAAATCTAATATCTGACTATTGTTAATAAAAATAGAAGTAGAATAGACAATCTGTAAGGAGGCCTATTCTTTTATAGTACTGCTCTTCTATATTTTCCAATTGATATATTTTTCCATATCCTATCCTATTATTCATATACATCTGCTAATCTAATTTCCCACACTCTAGATCTCTTCAAGTTACCCATGACTATTTCTAATTGTCTAAATATGTTAACCGACACCTTTTTCTGTATTTTTGTGTTGCTCTGTAGTTTTCTATAGTTTTCTATGGTCTGTCATTGCCTTCTGTACTTGTACTGATATTTCTCACATTCTGAATGCACTTGCTAAGCACTTTGACTCTTTCTTCAATTTAGTTTCTTCATTCTTAATAGTTTCTAATTATTTAAGCATTATCATTCCATGCTTATTTAAACAGCACTCTGACATATTAGAATATACTTACTGGTATTTAAAGTAATTGTCACCTTCAGAAACCCTATTCTGTTCTCTTAGGATTTTCTAGAGATGAGTCATATAGTCAGTATCTGGACAATAAACTTAGAATTTCCTAGAGTTTAAAGCATCTTCCACACTTTTACCCAGTTGTTTCAACATACTCTATCTTCTATAGGTAAATGAGCTGAGATAGCTGTTACTGGCTACTTAATATACCTTACAAGAGAAGAGAGAGTAGAGAAAAATTGCTTTCTTTTGGTACATATATGTTATGGTATACTTGGACACTAAAAATTTTCTTTTCTTTTATTATTTGATGATGAAGAGGCATGTGACTGTGGTCACATGACATGTCACATGATGTAAGGACATAGGCCTAGACTATAAGAAAAAGAACTAGAAGGATAGTATCAGAGTATATATATATAACATAATATTCTTATGGAAGACATGAGGTTAATATATGGTAAAAGCATGGACTATACATGTATATTAGGGTAGAGCTATTTATTGTCAGCATGGACCATGAGTACTTTATATAAATAGTATAAAAATACATTGAGGACTTCTTGTTAAGTTCTCTTGTGATTTCCACTTGATATCCACCTTGAGATTTATTGCTTGTGCTACTATTAGTCTTTAACTAGTGGTTACTACAACAATATAGCAGAATCTCATCCAATTTCTAAAAACCTTGAAAATGTTTCTAAATTACCTACTGATATTTAGAAAAAGTAGCTTGAGTTCTATTTTGAGAAGCTGAAATCACTTAAAGATAATAGTGTTTATGAAATTATAAATCTCTCTAAGAGATAGAAGACAATCAAGAATTGTTAGATATTTAATACCAAAGCTAATAGTTTTGATCAATCTTGTCTTATTAGAAAAGTATTTTCTCAGATCAAAGAAATTGACTTTGATAAAATATTTACTCTAGTTATTTACTCTGAGACTATATACTTATTCTTAGCTGTTACCACTCTTGAAATATAACCTAGTGTTAAGTCTTGGAACTACTACCTCCTCTCCTTCTTATATTGCTACTAGTATATTACATGCTATCCAACATCTGTATTCTTTCTACTCTCTTTTAGTATGGATCACACTCTATTCCAATTATCTATCAACCCAAGAACCAAACTCTGCATTTCTCATCAATCTCATGGAGTTCCAAACAATAATCCCATAGTATTCAACAACCCAGAGTATACACAACAGTAGAATATTATTAGATTAATACTTTTATATTTAAGAACATTAGCCACTGTATACAATTTCTTAGTCTGATAATCAACTCAGATTATACCACACTTGCTCTAAGTATATCTGAACTTTCTTTTCCAAAATATAACCATATAATAAGTAAGATTAGGTACAATAGTCTTCTATTGAAGCCAAGGTTATCTTATCCACATAATACTACTTCTGACCCATCTTCCAATACTATCTTTGTCAGAGTAAAAGATGGTGGACTTTATTTATTTTTATTTTGGACTCAATATTAGGATATAGTATAATGTCACATATCTATTACATGTCACAGTCAGAGTCACATGATCATATATTATAAAGAACAAAAAGGTTCCAGAACAATGATATTATACTGTTACAACTTAAGCTCAAGTGTAAGAGTGAAAGATGAACCTTATATTGGGTTAACACAAGAGAATTTGATGGAGTTCTAATTACAAAGTGTTTATCTTATATACACTTGGCTAATGGTCTATACTATACTAAACCTAGCCTATCCTAAAGAACATGTAGTATAATGTTATTGTTTCAGAACCTACAGTTTATAGTATATAAGATAGACTAGTTTGTAACAAGAACTCTATTGAGTTCTCTTATATTACTCAATACAAGAGTGTTTTTTGTCTTTACTTGAAATCTAAGTTGTAACAGTATATTACAATAACAACATTTACTTAAATAATAAGTATATCTAGCTAGTAGCCTAGATTTAGTTACCAATGTTTATAGCAAGCCTGTAATATAGCTAGACTGCCAGTGCTGAACCAACTACACCAAAAGGAAATTTAACTGAAAGCTTATACTTTTCAGCTAACCAGCAGTATTTATACTGATTATGGGAACTTAGGTAAGCAATAAGCTTACATCCACCCAGACTTTGGAACTTAAATCCCTCCTTTGTCAAGGGTTCCAATTCTATATTCTTGGCAAGGTTTGGTTTAGAGTTTCCAAATCCAGTGAATTACAAATATTATCTCAAGAGTATAATACTTTGTAACTTGCTTCTAGCCAGAATTAAATCTCTGATCTGCAAGCTATAAGCTTTCAGTTAGTGTAATATAGCTAGACTGCCAGTGTTAAACCAACTATGCCAAAAGAAATAATAATGGTCTGTGTGCAAGCTATCTCTATTACATGATCAAAACTTATACCTAATGGAGCTGTCATTTGTTATAGTAGATATTAGGCTAATTTTAAAAGATAACTAATTATATTACTACATTAATATACTTGTATCTCAATGAATACTGATCACTATGTGATGTATAATATATTATCAGAGATAGTTTGATGAGTCCTTTCTAATATAAGTTTGATTGTAGGAATTCATCTAGTTGTTTCTAAGATAAAACTTGTAGTTACTGATGGTCTGATATCTCAGTAATCAATTGTTACTTTTATACATCCTATATATGTGTGAATAGCTCATTTGAGGCTTTCTAGTACAACTTAGTTTGTGAGAATTGGTCTACTAGTTATGGAGATACAAGTTGAATAAAGTTTGTAATACATATTGTATAATATCATTCTTCTAGAACCTTCTATATTCTTTCATGTGTCATGTGATCATGTGACTGTAACATTTGTGATCATCCTGTTAAGAAGTTATTTTGATTATCATGTGATTATCATGTCTTGTAAGCATATAGCAAACTATACTATACTATTATAGAAGCTATTCTTGATCTTCTAATAATAACATCCTAATAGACTTTTCTTTCTCAAAAATAACATCTTGCTGAATATTGCTTTAGAGGAATGGGATGTCTAATTTCTCTCATATATATCAGGTCAGTTACAATAGTTACAAATAAGTAGAACACTAATCAACTGAATGCTTTTCTTTCCCATCTTAGTAGAATATAGTG
>Ga0157364_1008113_pt1 | contig 10869 bp, 6 predicted proteins | sample AttsexASBM2_FD_111476 | JGI IMG/M metagenome (GOLD analysis project Ga0157364, IMG submission 111476) | Fungus gardens microbial communities from leaf cutter ant in Ribeirão Preto, State of São Paulo, Brazil - Atta sexdens ASBM2 | ecosystem: Host-associated > Fungi > Mycelium > Unclassified ... | reverse complement strand
AATGACAATTAATATTTTTTCATAAAAATATCATCATTAATCAATGACTTTCTAATTTATTATAATTTTAATAAATTACTAAAATTTTTAGTAACGCAAAATAATAACTTATAACATTCTTTTTTCATCAGCATATTGAAAATAGTTATCTTGATTATTTGCCTCACCAGCTGTTAACTAATTTGTTAACCAATTTATAAATCAAATCGAAAGATTGTTCATTAAAGATTGGGCATAAGGAATTAGAAATATGATAGATTAAAAGAGTGCTGCATTTATGGCTTACCAGCCGCAATATGCACTTACTCTTATTTCTAAGGTATCTCTAATTGGCTCGAATAATAATAATGTCGAGATTCGCAATGAGCAACGTCCACGTTAATAGATTCTAATGCTCCTCGAATCCAGGATACACAACGTGCAATGCATTTCATGCATTCATGAGTCACGAGGACGCATGGCGCTTCGAGACCATCGTGAACTTTAACACAGACAGTCCTTGAATTGAACTTCTTCAAATGCGCAATCCCGATGCAACGCGGCGTAAATGCATGAGTGCGTGTATTGCGATTCGTGACTCATCGCGATGACCGCCGGCAAAAGTCATCACGATCCACGATGTTACTATTTTTCTCATCTGCTATCTGTACAGCTTTACGCGACGTATAGCTTTTGAATAATCTTTCCCTGTCATCTCTGCCGATCTCAAGAAATAAATCCGATCGAGTCGTGACGAGACTTTTACCCGATTTATGCACGCTCCCAGTACTTCTGCTTGGATTTGAATGCTAAAGTCAATCTTGCGTAGTACCTTGTTACATATTAAAGAAGTCTTATTGCATATGACAGTTATATATGTTAATGCGCTAATATTATAAACAGATTTCTTTAAAAAATTTGCTGCTATAGATCATAAAATAAATAGATCAGTTTATAGTAATTTAAAATAATATGATACAATTTGGATATATTTACATGTTCATTAATAACAAAACTTTTATTTATTTAAAATTAATGCACAAAGTATAAAAACTGATTTTAATTAATTCATGACACATATGACATACACCTAATGTGTTGATTGATTGTTAATATATTTTAATTTGTATGACACAAATGCTCTTTTATTAAAAAAAACTAGGAAACATTAATCTTATCATTTATTAAGATTAATGATCACGATAATAAAAAGCAGAGTTTACTTTTCAAGCGAATTGGAATGCAATATAAAAAAAAGAGTCAATAATAATCTATGATATGCATCTCGCATGCATTCGTCGACTGGTACATTTATGCCCTCACATTCTTTGTCACATAATTGTCGACTTAATCGCGTTGCCCACTTGATCATAAGATTTGCAAGAAATTAAAAAAAATTCCTTTTTTATACCTCCGCGTTGCAGTCCTTGAGCCTCTGGAATGCAATTGACTGTACATTGTTCGTGACTCATACAAAAATAAAAAAGAAAATTTATAGACTTCTTTTACTTCGTCTGCTTGTGCACCGCAATGTGATCATTGCTGAAGATGATAATGTATGCATTATGTTAAGCGAAATAAAACGAAACGCAATAAAATTTAACGGATCATATCTTGAAAGAAAATATCTCTTGAGTCAGCTTCGCCGTACTCATATATTAAGCAAAAAAATTGTATTTAATATATCACTAAACTTATTTTAAGGAAGTTAACATTGTAATTTCTGAAAGAATACAACAATTCGATAAAAATTATTTTAAATTAAATTATTTTAAATTTTATGATTTCTTTTAATGTTTTAAGATATAATTTCAAATTTCATAAAATTGTCATCAGTCATTTTCTTAAAATTATTCGTAAAATTAGACCAACTAGATATATACAAAAAAAAAACAATTTTACTGAAATATCAAAAAATTTAGCTGGATACAAAATGCTTAAACTAATTACTAGAATGTCAAAACTTTTTACAGCATTATGTTTGCTCATTATGTTTAAGGTTTTTACATAATTGCTTTGATGGTTCAACAAAATTATTTTCAGATCTGTATCTATCTAAATCTTTAAATATTCTAGCAAAATCGTTCTTTCCGTGTAGATACATTTTGCTTAGCATGGCAGGTATCTGAAACAGGAAAGATCTTCAAAGATCTAAACTCGGCTGTGCAACTTTGTTGCACAACGTATATCGCTACATTGCCTGCAATTTGTCGAAGAACGAGAACTTGTGGCTCTTCTCTCAGTGGTTTCGTGACACCGGGCTTTATTGCCGCAATACGAAATACCATTGCGATTGCAAGACGGCTTCTCAATGAATTTAATCTCTGGCATGGTCTCTTTATTGAACAAAGGAACAATGGGGTGTACACTGTCTCAGAATCGGAAGCTGATTTCGTCTTCGTTGCAATCGACAAGTTTGATCATCCATTCGAGCTTGTGCTTCTCGCAAGTGCTTGTCGCTCTCTTCAATGCGCCTTCATTCATGCGTGACGCACTCACTCGTATAAAGTTTAAAAATTGAGCTCTCTTCAACTTTTGAAAAAATTAACTTTCTGTAACTCATTCGATCGCGTACCGTTTATACATATATGCTTATTTCGAATTTTCGTCTACACACTTCTGATTAAAAAGTTATTTGAAAAAAACGATTTTCGGGAAATAATTTCACACTAGCTCCCTAACCACGAGTAAATTAAATTTAACTAATTTCAAAGTTGATAGATTTTCGTTTGCACTTTCCGAAACAAGTTGATTTTTTGTTTGCATATTCTCAGTTAAAAACACGTTAAAGTTTTAAGAACAGTCGACTCAGATTTAAATATAGTAACTTTTTAACTAAAAGTGCGTAAATGAAGAATCGACTAATTAGTAAAGTGTAAATAAAAACCTATCAATGCATGCTATTTTGAGTATAATAACTGTGATTTAAACCTATCTATTTGAGTTTACTTTAATTAATAATAACTTTTTAATTAAAGATGTGCAATTGAAAATCGATTTGTTTCGGAATGTGCAAACGAAAATCTATTGATTCATGTCATTTTGAATATGGTAACCGCGATTTGAATTTACTGAAACTAATCGATTGAAACTAAATAAATTTAATTTGCTCGTGGTTAAGGGGGGAGTTGTGTAAAATTAGCTCCCTCCCTCAAAAATGTTTCTTAATAACTTTTTTATATTAAAATGTGCAAACGAAAATTCTAAATGTGCATATATGTGCAAACGAAAAGCAATCAAATAAGCTACAGAAAATTAATTTTTCCAAAAGTTGGAGGCTTTATACGCATGTAACACTAAAGGAATAATACCGTAACGTTCATGAGCAGTTATCAATATATTCGTGATTAATAGTCACTGTAAATCACAATAAAACATAGCAAGTTCTATACACTTTATTAGACATTATTATAAAGTTCTCGGTTATTAAAATATTTCTCTTGCAATATTTAAAGTCGCACATTATTCTAAAAAAAAATAACAATGTTTCTTTGATGATGCAAAGTCTGCGCTTTGGCAATATTCGGTAGACAATTTTTTTTTCTGTATATCCTACGTGTACTAGCCATTTCGAAAGCGAATACTAGTGCTAGCAACAACTCTATCTCTGCTTTTTCTCTCTATAGACATTTTTATAAACGTGATTAGGAATTCGCACAATAAATTTCATTATATATGTTAGCCAGTTTTAGCGACGCTGCTTTCCTGTGTGCGACTCTGATCTTTTCAAGAGTAAAAAATGTTTCGCAATGTATAAAAGTAAAATCGGAGCAAAATTTAGAGATAATTGCTTTTTTTAGATATATATTCTTCTAATAGAAGAAAAAATAAATGTTGCGCAATTTAAAGATAATATTAAAAAGTATATAACAATATTTGTGAAAATCTTAGTTTCAATATTCACATAAAACGTTTTCAGGGATTTTATATCAAAACGATTAAAGATTATTAATAAATCCATTCTCTTCAATTATCATGTCACATATTAAAAAAATTATTTAATAGGAATTTAAACGAAAGTGAAAGCGGTAGCAGTAAATTGGATTAAAATATAGAATGAGAAAAATTTCTAAATAGCTATTTCATGACTTGCAACTTTAAGAACTTGAATTACAATTTGACAAAACAGGACTTAATCATTTTACGCTCCAAAGCTTTCGCAAACAGGCAACACGTGCACGGATGAGCACGTGGCTTACATTTAGTGTGGCCCACATGTTCAGTGAAGGGTTTGAGCAATCAGTGATAATCAACAAGAATCCAATCAAGCAATAATATCATATGATTAAAGTGGAAATTAGTTCCAGTAGAGCACGCGCTGTCGATATGTTGATTGTGGTTAACATGTAATTATGGTTCGCGCTTGAACTAGAAAAATATGTCTTTGAAACACTATACTCGTGCGTCTAAAACAACATTTTGAGCCATTTACATAAATAATCCAATATTAATAAATTTAACGCGATAATGAAATTGATTAATGATTAGCACGTAATTCCATTTACCGAATAGCGATCGCATTCCCGCGAAAGGCGAACATTTACATTCAATCAATTAATGTTATAAGATTTTAATAATTGTCGCGTTTATTCAACATTACAGCAACTATGCTTTTTCAAAATAAATAATGTCGATAAGAAGCCAAAAAAGAAGAAGAAGAAGAAAATAACGAATAGTTTTTTTAAATGGTTTGCACTTATAATAATAGTAATAATATCAAAGAAGCTTCAATTATTTTAATCTATATACATAATACTATTAAAAATTCCAGAAGATCAATATTACAAATTATTAGGATTTAAGTACAATCTAATTACATAGAGTAATTAGAGAGCTTAAATTTGTCATCATTCTCTTTTGTGCAGACATCTGCGCCTATCTTTTGCATCATAAAATAAAATTAACAAGTAATACTCTCACACGACCGGTCTTATAACTCTTCTTCTAAGTATAACTTAATGGGACGTCCTTTATATCCCAACAAGAACGTGACAGCAATTATATTATACACATATATTATAACACACTTAAACTCGACAAGATCAACGTTATCAAAATGTGATCTCGCACGTGAATCGAAGGCGAGTTCCATATTATTTTCATTCCTTCGCGTAACGGCGGATTAATAATTTTTTGCTATGTGTATTTCATTCGTGAAAGGCGCACAGAAAATAAATTATCCGATTTTATGTCGTTTTGATCAATAAAGTTAGACGTGTACCATATTTCTAAAGTTGTCTCGCGTGCGTTCGGCCATACGATCAATTGACGCGATTATTTCTGAACTATATTTAATTTAAATCCTTGATTTCGTCTGTCATAATATTTTATCATTTATAGGTATTATCCGTCAAGCTGCATCGATATTTAAATCTTGACTACCAATTCTAATACAGTAGCGTAATTAAAAGCTATAAAAGTTATACATATACATAACATGTATAGGTGCGGTACAATATGTAATTATAATAATGTAATAAATAATGTGATTATATAATAATTGTAATAAATTTCAAAACTTTTTTAAATATTTTATTATACACTATTAATAAATAATAATATTTTACTTTAATAATAAATATTCAATAATAGTATATAAAATATTTTCATTAATCAAAATTTATTAAAATTTTTATATTTTGTGCATTAAATTCAAATAAATGAAATTATGAATTTTTACAGTTAATAAACATAAACTCATCTAAATTGTAATTTTTCTAAGACTAAAAATTTGATATATCTCCTATTTATTTAATTACTGTTTAATTATTTAATTAAAGTATTAAGTTATTATGAAAGTAAATGATCAATCTTTTCAAGAAACAATAAATAAGGTTAACGTATAAACTAATGAAATAGTTTGCGCGCGCATGATCTTTTAGTACTTTTATGCTGCCATTTAAATCATATTGCTAAATCGAGACGATTGATTCAGTTGCTAAATCGATTGTCTCAATTGCCTACTGTTTGCGAATTCCGCGGAAAGAAAGAATGATACATTTCACATCGTTCGGATAATTATTCGGGCGAATCCATGAAGAATGGACACGCGCAGTGGTTTCACGAGTTATATCGCCGATTTCCGGGTATACATTGCGGCGCACGAGAAATCACGGCGTTCTCCATGGAACGTACAGACATATCGCAGATTTCGCGATCGTCTTCCGTGCCGACATGCCGAGTGCGCGTTTCAAAGAACCTCGAGGGAACTCTCGATGGCGTGCCAGCCGCGTTCTGTTTGGCGGTGACTTATGTACTGTCAGCTCTCGTGCGGGTCTCGCATTAAACACTTTCTCGTTTCGATCCTTAAAATACCCGACCCTCAAGGATCGCGCGATAAGCACTGCAGATCGTATTACGAAACGTACAATGCAATAGTCTTCCTTCCGCGGGCTGCTGCGAAATCGCGTTCTGGACAGTTAACGCTTGCACGTGTCATGACTCCTCGAAGACTTGCCAATCCGAGTTGGAGTGACTTAAACGGATAATTGAGTATTATCAATCCTAGCGTGCATGACTAAATGCAAATTCATTTATATAACTGAGGGTAAACATGCTTCTTGTACACGGAAGATTTTTTTCCAATAAAAATTTTAAGAGATAATTTCATGTAATATGATATTTAAGAATAAAAAAAAATCGCTGAAAGCCATTCATATGACAATAATATTATGAAAAATTTTAGACTTTTCAATTAAGAATTCGTAGCATACATATCTTTCAATTTGTTTCAAAATAAAAAGTAATTGATGTCTATATGTCTTTTTATCATTCAAATTCAAGTACATAATTCAAGTACATTCGGAACCATATTTAAGATAACAGTAATCAAGATAGCCGAGAAGGCTGAGCCATTTTTTTTCCAATTGCAATGAGATATAAACGTTTCATTCTGTGCAAGCGTAGAAACTCAAGCACTAGAATCGCAGTAGTTGCATAAGACAAGTCTACCACATACTGTGCGAGGTGCCGCGTTCACCGAAGAATGTTTTAAATATCGTTAGATTTTTTTGCCACGCATGTAACTTTCTATGCTTTATACTGAACAATTACGTCGTCGCAAAAAAATGAGAAACCCGGACGCGGTTTCGCGCATGATCTTTACGATCGCATTTGAAAAAGGAAAGCTCATACATAGTGCGATTACAAGGACGCGCCTCTTTTTGTTTTCACTTAAAAGCTAATTTCATATAAAAGATACAATTATTCAATAAAAATTTTTAAATATCTGAATGTTTCACAATATTTAAACTTATAAAATTTCGTTAATATTACTCTGCTATTAAAAAAAAATATTTTATATAAAATATCTAATCTTTATATTTCTATATATAAAGATTAGATTAAAAATCATTATCAGATTTATTACGATTTATTAGATTATATATATATATATATATATATATATATACAAATTAAAAAGTATTATTTTTTATCATCATACTCGATCCCTTAAAGAAAGCATAAAGAAACAGTTTCAATATTGTATATAATTCACAAAAATTTTACTTCAAATATTTTTATGTAGCAACTAATAGATATAATTATATATTAAATATCTAAATATATAAACATAATATTGCATAATATTTAAATATGAAACACATCGACGCTTTTTAAGTAGGATCATCTATGATAATTCTATGGTACAGAAATGTAAACGAAGTGATATAATGACATCAGAATTAGATAACGGATTTCATCGTGAGGAGTCATTAAACTCTAGGAAGCACTGGATAATGAAGAAATATGGATATGACAAGAGCAAAACCAACTAGAAATAGCAGAATGCAAATTGTACGTCAACAATTTCAATTTACCTATCGCGATCGTAGAGACCAAATTCTAAAATAAGAATTAATCTTTTCATTCATTAGCAGCAGTCATGTATAAAAGAGAGAGAGAGAGAGAGAGAGAGAGAGAGGAGGGGAAGAGAGAGAGAGAGAGAGAGAGAGAGAGAGAGAGAGAGAGAGAGAGCAAAACTTATACATCTGAAAAATAATTGAATCATCAATTTTTCGCGATGCACAAAGAAACAAAATTAAAATCTTATTATTGCATTTATTTACAGTATTATTGCATTTATTTACGAAATTATAAGTAAAAGACTAATTTAAATTGGCTCTTGAAATATTAATAACAAATAAAAATATAAAATAAAAAACGGACAATTAAGAGTCTTGATATGTGATAATTGATGCGCAAATCATGTACAAATATATTTCGATTATATCTACTGATCTATTACATAAAATAAAGAATTGAACATTTTAGCAGTCTCCAATTATAATAAAAATTATTCACATTCGAATGAAGACGGCTTGAATACAGCCGAAACATTCTGTTCTTTATTTTATGTAATAGATCAGTAGATATAATCCAAATGATTTGCGCACCAATTACCGCGTATCAAGGCTCTTAATTACCCGTTTTTTATTTTATATTTTTATTTGTTGTCGAAATTATAAGATTAAACGCGGATTATTCACAAATATTCATCACACAATTTTAGCTATCATGATTACAACAAACCGCGGGAATATCTGCAATTATAAGACTACAAGAGTTAGGCAAGATCAGGCTCGCTTTCCATTTTATATCCCATTTTATATCGTCCCTGATTTAATCGAGAATTTAATCTTACGATAATAGATGCTTTTCAACGCTGCATATATTTCCGCACACTTGAAAGTTATTTTATTATCGAAATGTTGCTCCGCTTATATACATACGTAAAATAAATTTATACTATAAAATATTTTACGTTCATAAATTTTCTGTGAATAATCTTATTCAATGCGAATAGGTATAATGCTCAAAAGTATAACATTATTTGAGATATCGTGCATACCTTGCAGTAATTTATATTGAGAAATAACAAAAATATCTCTACACAATGTATATGTTTCGTTAAATGCAGAAATTTCAATTAGCCGGAAGTTTCGTTAACCGATTATTTAGTTAGGAAATTACGAGTTAAGCAAGGTAGTTAATCAATAACAAGAGATACATTCTCAAAATTCGTTTTGTCATTATTTGAAAAAAAATGATAAACTCACAAAATAATATACTTTTTATTTACTTTTATATTTAATTTTAAGTAAAAAATTCCACAGCAAAACATAAAAACATGAAAATTGCGCATACTTATAGGATATGAAATTTCGGCTAATTACTTAATCAGTCATAGTAATGATAGGTGGGAAATCGGTGGTTACATATATCAATAATTATTATAGAAATACGAAGGATAACGTTCTGTGCATGCGCGAGTGCACGCGAAGACGAACACTTGCATTTCCTTCAAAGACAGCTGCGAGAGAGATTTCCTACTCGATGGAGTGGATATGTGCCAATGGCTTGCACGATAATTGCACATCAATTATCCACGTACGAAGAGAAGAGGAGCTAGAGTCAAGAGTTTCACTTTTGTTTCGAACGGCTGATTAAACAAATTCAACTAAATACATTTCCTACATTATCTCGATCCCTATCATTGCAAAATTCTATTCACTTATGTTCACTCGCTGTACAATTTTCTGTTAATAATAATGCACAAAGTTTTATGTCAACATATATAATATTTTACAAAAATAAAAAAACTTAAAAAGTTACAGCTAATGCGTCATATACGCAAAAGGAATAAAATAAGGATTTCGACCTTTTAAAGATTGCTGATCTTTTTAAAATTACAAGTTCGTATAGTGATCAGGTTTAAAAATTTACTCCTCCGCTCGAATTATGGATTCACGGTGCTGAAAGTACGATTATACTGTGCTTCACTAAATCGCAGCGGTGTCTAATCATAGCCTCTGTAACTGTAATCCCCTGGCAACATCGGCGTTATTACCACATTCTCACAGCACCAGCGCGAAATTATTATCGACGCCCAACAATGCTTTGGTGCAATTAGAGGCGAGTACCAACGGCGTAGCAATTTCTATTTCTATTTCTATTTCTCGCCATTCGCGATCAAGAAAGTCAATCTTGCGTCGTGTAGTTCGATAGAAATTTTCGCTCCGTTCGCGAAAAGTTGCTGGTCACTGTCGAGACCAATGAGAGACAACGCATTACAAGAGATCGACGTGGTCCAGTGAGCGTAAAACCTACTCGAAACTGTCAGTCCCGATTTCTTTTCGCTGTCGCGCTTGATCACGCGCCACAACTGAGACACATTATCCTCTTTTTAACTCCGTAATTTAATCGTAATGTTCGCGCTTTAATCTTCAAACAATTATATAAATGCATTCGTACAAAAGCATAAAGTACCGTAGTGCTAGAAGCAATAGATGGATGTCTATGTTAGTCTTCATTCTAATCTATCGATTTAGTTTATGAGTCAATCGAAAGATCACATATATCTGATCAATTGCAACAAAATAGTATACACGATAATCGGTTGTCGAGTTAGTGACAGTTAATTACTGAACACCAATAGATATAAAATAGCGCGCGGCACGCAATAATCACTCGTCGGATCAGCAATAATTAATTGTTGTTCATAGCGATTACGCAGTTCAATTTGTTGCGTACAATCACTTAACACCTAAGGTTTTGTTATTTTATGTTTATACATCAGCATAAATTATTTCACGCAATTGCTACTGATTGAATAACTAGTCTTGTGAATTGCAAGATATTTTTGAAAGAGAAAGATGATAATCAATATGACTCGTAAAAAGTCTGCATTGTGTACAACTAATAGCTATGAAAGAGAGAGAGAGAGAGAGAGAGCTTTTTATGATATATTTTATACAGCGAGTATGTCGTAGCCAATGTCACCATCCAAATGTAACCGCAATTTTTTAAGCGTCTCTACAGTAAAAGGCATTCTAAAGTAAACTCATTCTGTTTAAAAGAAAATACTTTAAAAGAAAATACTTTACTTTT